>Ga0209794_1000190_pt1 | contig 137192 bp, 125 predicted proteins | sample EBPBio232013_DNA_FD_185869 | JGI IMG/M metagenome (GOLD analysis project Ga0209794, IMG submission 185869) | Wastewater treatment Type I Accumulibacter community from EBPR Bioreactor in Madison, WI, USA - Reactor 1_5/23/2013_ DNA (SPAdes)... | ecosystem: Engineered > Bioreactor > EBPR >...
GAAGAGCGCGATCTGCCCATGGTGCCGCGCGCCACCGTGATCGATGATCCTTTCGGCAACAAGGTGGAAGTGGGCCTCATTGGCATCCTCACCAATGCGGATGTCGGCAAGTATCGTGTGGAAAAACTCACCGTTCCGCAGGCGATTGGGGAGTCCTTCAGCGAAATTGGCGGCATTGTTTCTGGCACGTTTCGCTACATCGGCAATATCCTGACCGGCAAAATGAAGGCTGATCAGTTGGGCGGACCCGTGCGTGTCGCTCAGGCTTCGGGCCAGATGGCGACAATTGGTCTCGCTGCCGTGATCCAACTTGCAGGCGTATTGTCCGTATCGATTGGTCTTTTGAATTTGCTGCCTGTGCCAGTTCTGGACGGCGGACACCTTGTTTTTTATGCGATTGAAGCGGTTCGGGGACGTCCTTTGCCGCCCGGAGCGCAGGAAATCGCTTTTCGTATCGGTTTGGCCATGGTTCTTTCGCTTATGGTGTTTGCAACCTGGAACGATATTGCCGCCCTCATGGGATAACGCCCAGACTGTTGCCTTAAGTGTTCGTTTACCTTAAGGAAAAATTCAGCGTGGCGATTGAGCCACGCTGACGGACGAAGTAAATCGAATTTAACGTTGATGCTTGCTTGTAGGGTAAAAGCAGGTAAAACGGCTGTCATGGCTGGAGTCGGTCTTTGCGTGACCGGCCCTAGGACGACGAAAAAAGGTAAGATGTGAAATGAAGGCTGGTTCGAAGTTCCTGAACGCTGTGTCGGCAGTCGCTGTATCGGCAGGTATGATTGCTTCCGGTGCAAGCGCCGTGATTGTCGCCTCCGCCGGTTCTGCTGAAGCAGCCGTTGTGAAGCGAATCGACGTTCGCGGTGCGGCCCGAGTGGGTGTGGATGCGGTTCGCTCCAACCTCACCATTCAGCCGGGAAAGAACTTCTCGAACGCTGACATTGATGAGTCGGTGAAGCGCCTTTACGCAACGGGCTACTTCTCTGATGTTCGCATCTCGGTTTCCGGCGCTGCTCTCGTCGTCAGCGTCAATGAAAACCAGCTCGTCAATCAGGTCGTCTTCAACGGCAACCGCAAGCTCAAGGATGACAAGCTTCAGGCTATCGTCCAGACGCAGGCCCTTTCGCCTTTCAGCCAGAGCCAGATCGACGCCGATATTCAGCGCATCAAGGAAGCTTATGCCGCGATCGGTCGTAACGACGTTCAGGTGACCACCGAGACCTTCCAGGTCGGTAATGGGCGCACCAACATTGCTTTCGTCGTCAACGAAGGTGACCGCACGAAGATCGGCAAGATCGAGTTTGTTGGCAACAACGCCTACAGCGATGGTCGCCTTGCATCGGTCATCCTGACGAAGAAGTCGAACTTCCTGTCGTTCCTGACCCGTCGTGACGTTTATGCAGAAGGCAAGATGCGCGCTGATGAAGAAGCGCTGCGTCAGTTCTACTACAACCACGGCTATCCGGATTTCCGCATCGTTTCCAGCGATGCTGCCTTTGATGCTGCCGAGAACGAATACACGCTCACCTACACGGTCGAGGAAGGCAATCGCTACGACTTCGGCAATGTGGACGTTGAGTCCACCGTTGATGGCGTTGATGCTGCCGAGCTGAAGGGTCTTGTCAGAACCCGCGAAGGCTCCACCTACGAAGCCCGCGACGTTCAGAAGTCGATGGAAGCCATCTCCAAGCGCGTTTCGTCTGAAGGTTATCCCTTCGCTCGCGTGACGCCGCGCGGCAACCGCGACTTCAACAACAACACCGTTGGCGTGACCTATGTGGTTGACCAGGGCGAGCGCGCTTATGTCGAGCGCATCGAAATCCGCGGCAACACCCGCACGCGCGACTATGTTATTCGCCGCGAGTTCGATCTGGCTGAAGGTGATGCTTTCAACCAGACGATGATCACGCGCGCCAAGCGCCGCCTTGAGGCTCTGGGTTACTTTGAATCGGTCAACATCTCGACGGCTCCGGGCAGCGCAGCTGACCGCGTGGTCATCGTTGTTGACGTCAAGGATCAGTCGACCGGCTCGTTCGGTATCGGCGCCGGTTACTCCGCAGGCAGCGACGCGCTTCTGCTCGAAGCTTCGATCGAAGAAAAGAACTTCCTCGGTCGCGGCCAGTTCATCCGTCTTGCTGCCGGTGGCGGTACGGATGATGCGCGCAGCTTCAATCTGTCCTTCACCGAGCCTTACTTCCTCGGTTATCGTCTGGCCGCTGGCTTCGATATTTTCCATACGTCGAACTCGGCCGAGACCTATTACGACTACACGGAAACGGGCGGCACGCTGCGCGTGACGGCTCCGATCACCGACGAACTCGCGACCACCTTCAGCTACACCTACAAGCAGATGAAGTATGATGGTAATGCTGGGTATAACATCGGTAACAACCTGTCCTATCCGTATGAATCGCTCGTCGGCAAGACCTGGGTTCAGTCGTCGGTTGCCAACAAGCTGAGCTACAACACGCTCGACAACATGCAGCTTCCGCATGAGGGTATTCAGGCGATCCTGACCAACGAAATTGCCGGTCTCGGTGGTGATTCCGATTACTACAAGATCACGGCCAAGGCTCGCGGCTTCTACACCTTCTCGGATGAAGCTGACCTCATCGGTTCGTTGACGGTTCAGGCCGGTCACGTGTTCTCGCTCAGCGACAATCTCAACGTCTACGATCAGTTCATGATCGGCGGCAAGCAGATTCGTGGCTTTGAAAATGCCGGTATCGGTCCGCGCATGGCCAATGGCGACGCGCTGGGTGGCACGACCTACATCACGGCTTCGGCTGAAACGACCTTCCCGATGCCGGGCATTCCGCAGGACTTCGGTCTGCGTGGCTCGTTCTTCGCGGATGCCGGTACGCTGTTCGGTAATGACGTGAACACCAATGGTGAAGCGCACTTCAGCACTTCGGCTTCGATGCGTGCGTCGCTCGGCGCGGGTATCGTCTGGGCATCGCCCTTCGGTCCGCTGCGCTTCGACTATGCTGTTCCGGTCATGAAGGAAAGCTACGACAAGAAGCAGAACTTCCGCTTCAGCATCGCCAACCAGTTCTGACACCCGCCGTCCAGAACTTGCTCTTGTGAACGCGTTCTGGAGCTTTGCTGATGACGCATCGTGAATTCTATCCACCCCATGAAGGCATTGCCGTTTCGGCTCTTGCCGCAAAGCTTGGGGTGGAGCTTGCCGACATTTCCCACGCAGACATCCTTGTTCACGCGATTGCACCCGTCAATCGCGCCAAGAAGGGTGAAATCTGCTATATTTCATCGCGCAAGAACCGTCAGGATCTCGAAACCTGCGAGGCTTCTGCCATTTTCTGCAGCAAGGGACTGAGCGCCCTTGTGCCGGAAGGCGTTGCGGTTCTCATTTCCGACAATCCGCAGAAGTCCTTTGCCGAAGCCGGTGCCTTGCTGCATCCCACCGCGATGCGTCCTGCGGCCATCGTTTCCGGGCTTTCCGGTGTTTCACCCGCTGCCTTTGTCGATCCGACGGCCCGTCTCGAAGACGGCGTGATTGTCGAGCCGATGGCGGTGATCGGTGAGGGCGCGGAAATCGGCAGCGGTACGCAGATCGGTGCAGGCGCGATCATCGGAGCGCATGTGAAGATCGGGCGCAATGCCTCGATTGCAGCGGGCGCGACGATCCTTTCGGCCTATATCGGCAATCATGTCATCATCCATAATGGTGCCCGCATCGGGCAGGATGGCTTTGGCTATGCGCCGGGCCCGCGTGGCATGCTGAAGCTGGTGCAGGTGGGGCGCGTGATCATTCAGGATCATGTTGAGATCGGTGCCAATACCACCATCGACCGTGGCGCGATGGACGACACGGTGATCGGCGAAGGCACCAAGATCGATAATCAGGTGCAGATTGGCCATAATGTGAAGATTGGCCGTCATTGCGGCATCGTCAGCAAGGTTGGCATTGCAGGCAGCACGGTCATCGGTAACGGTGTGATGATCGGTGGTGCCGCTGGCATTAATGGTCATATCCAGATCGGTGATGGCGTGCAGATTGCAGCCATGAGCGGTGTTCTGTCCAGCATTCCGCCCGGTCAGGTTTATGGTGGCGTGCCCGCAAGACCAATGAAGGACGTGCTGCGGCACTGGGCCGAGGTGATGGCCCGTTCCGATGAGCGCGCATCGAAGAAAGGGGAGACGAATGGCTGAAGAGACCAAGGCCACGCTTGAGGCGGCCGATATCATCGAAATCATGAAGCTGTTGCCGCATCGTTATCCGTTCCTGATGGTGGACCGCATCATCGAGATCGATGGCGACAACTCCGCCATTGGCATCAAGAACGTGACGGTGAACGAACCGCAGTTCATGGGCCATTTCCCGAGTGCGCCTGTCATGCCCGGCGTTCTTCTGGTTGAAGCCATGGCGCAGACCGCCGGTGCCATCTGCGCCCGCGTCAGCGGCCAGGCCGGCAACCTCGTCTATTTCATGACGGTTGATAACTGCCGCTTCCGTCGTCCGGTTGTGCCGGGTGACCGCGTGGAGTTCCACGTTCAGAAAATGAAGCAGCGCGGCAATATCTGGAAGTTCCACTGCGACGCCAAGGTTGATGGCCATCTGGTGGCCGAGGCCGATTACAGCGCCATGATACGTTCGAGCGGCGAATGAGTGCGGCTTCGGGAGGTTCTCGCATTCATCCGTTTGCGGTCGTAGAAGACGGCGCGATCATCGGCGATAACGTCGTGATCGGCCCGTTTTGTCATGTCGGCCCCAAGGTCGTTCTGAAGGACGGCGTCCAGCTTTTGAACAATGTTGCGGTCACGGGTCGCACGGTCATTGGCGAAGGCACGGTTATTCATCCGATGGCCGTGATTGGTGGCGCGCCGCAGGCGATCCGCCATGATGGCTCTGAAACGACGCTTGAGGTTGGTGCCAAGTGCATCATCCGTGAAGGCGTGACCATGAACACCGGCAGCTCGGACGGCGGTGGCAAGACGGTTGTCGGTAACGGCAACCTGTTTCTCGCCAACTCGCATGTGGCGCATGATTGCGTTCTGGGCAACGGCATCATCCTGTCGAACAATGTCATGCTGGCCGGCCACGTGAAGGTGGAAGACCATGCGATCATTGGGGGCGGTGCTGCCATTCACCAGTTCAGCCGCATCGGTCGCCACGCCTTTGTGGGCGGCATGACGGGTGTTCCGAACGATGTGATTCCTTACGGCATGATCCACGGCAATCCGGGCTATCTCGATGGCCTGAACATTGTCGGCATGTCGCGCTCGGGCGTGTCGCGCGAAACGATCCATCTGGTTCGCCGCGCCTACAAGCAGATCTTCGAAGGCGAGGGTGCCATCCGCGCCAATGCGGCGGCGATTCGCGATGAATATGCCGACTGCAAGGAAGTGATGGAAATCCTCGATTTCATCGCCGCGGAAAGCGAGCGCGCGCTTTGCGCTCCCTTCCGGGGGAAGGCCTGAGTTGCCGGGGGGCTCCAAGAGCCCACCCGGACGTCTGGCCATCATCGCCGGCGGCGGACGGTTGCCGCGCGACGTTGCAGAAGCTGCACGCCAGTCCGGTGACGAACCCTTTATCCTGCTTCTGAAAAATGAGCATGATCAGGACTGGCAGGGCTTTGAGCATGCGGTTCTCTCTATTGGCGATGTCAAGGGGCTGGCCCGGATCGTCGCCGATCGAGGCATTTCCCGCGTTGTTCTGTCGGGTGCCGTGCGGCGCAGGCCCGAATTTGCTGACATTCACCTGACCTTTTCCACCTTTCTGAAATTGCCATCCATCCTTCGCAAACTGGCATCCGGTGGGGATGATACGGTGCTGCGTATGGCGATTGCCTTGATCGAGGGAGCCGGGTGCAAGGTGATTGGTGCGCATGAAATTGCGCCGCTGCTTCTGGCTGAAACCGGACCCTTGGGCACTGTAGCGCCGGATCAAAGTGATCGCGCCGATATTGCCGCTGCCATGCAGGCCGCGGATGTTCTGGGGCAGCTCGATATCGGGCAGGGCGCTGTGGCCATCGGTGGGCGCGTCGTGGCGCTGGAAGGCGCTGAGGGCACTGATGCCATGTTGCAACGTGTGGCAGGGCTTCGGGACGAGGGGCGGGTTTCCGCGCGGCGCAAAGGTGTGCTGGTCAAGCTGTGCAAGCCGAAGCAGGATATGCGCGCGGATTTGCCGACCATCGGCCTATCGACCATCGAGAACGCCAAGGCGGCGGGTTTGGCGGGCGTTGCCATCGAGGCGGGCCGCGCGCTGGTGCTGGAGCGTGATGCGCTGGTACGGGCGGCAGATGAGGCCGGTCTCTTCGTCGTGGGCGTTGATCGCGGCCTTCCGGGAGGACTGGAATGAGCCCTTTGAAAATCGCGGTTATCGCCGGTGAAGTTTCAGGCGACCTTCTGGGTGGCGATCTCATAGCAGCGCTGAAGCAGCGCTATAGCGGGCCGGTCGAACTGGTTGGCGTCGGCGGTGAAGCGCTGGAAGCGCAGGGGCTTCGTTCTCTCTTCGATTATTCCGAATTATCGATCATGGGCATTACGCAGGTTCTGATGCGCCTGCCGCGCATGATTTCACTGATCCGCCAGACGGCCTCTGCCATCATCGCGGCCCGGCCCGATGCGTTGCTGATCATCGACAGCCCGGACTTTACGCATCGGGTGGCGAAGCGCGTGCGCAAGGCCCTGCCCAATCTCCCGGTCATCAATTATGTCTGCCCCAGCGTCTGGGCATGGAAGGTATATCGCGCCAAGGCCATGCTGTCCTATGTGGATCATGTGCTGGCCGTTCTGCCTTTCGAGCCGGAGGTCATGCAGCGTCTGGGTGGACCGAAAACGAGTTTTGTCGGGCATCGCTTGGCCAGCGAGCCTAACCTGCTTGGCGTTCGTGCTGAACGACAGGCGAGGGGAACGCCGCCGGAGGGTGCGCCACGCACCATCATGCTGTTGCCCGGGTCGCGCGGCTTTGAAATCCGCAATCTTCTTCCGGTTTTCGGGCAGTCCATGCAGGAACTGGCCACGCGCCACGCAGGCTTGCGCTTTGTCCTGCCGACCGTTGCCAAGCGCGAAGCGCTGGTGCGCGAGATGATTGCGGACTGGGCTTTGAAGCCCGAGATTGTGGTCGGGGATGAAGGCAAATGGCGGGCCTTTGCCGAGGCCGATGCGGCGATGGCTGCGTCCGGCACGGTCATTCTGGAGTTGGCTCTGGCGGGCGTTCCGGTCGTCTCCACCTACAAGACGGACCTGCTGATCAAGCTTCTGGCGGGCCGCATCAAAATCTGGACGGCGGCTCTTCCGAACCTGATCGCTGATTATGTGGTGGTGCCGGAATATATCAATGAAGTGGTTCGCCCCGGAAGCCTGACGCGCTGGATGGAGCGCCTTTCAACCGAGACGCTGCAGCGCCAGGCTATGCTGGAAGGCTTTGCACTGGTGCAGACGCGGATGACCCCGGTTGAGCCTGCGGGGGAAGCCGGAGCGCGCATCCTGCTCGACATTCTGGGGCACGGCAATTGAGTGCCGTAGCATGAGGGATTACCTCACGCTACGGGTGCCTTAATTTGGCAGGCTGAGCATCTTCAGCTTAAAGCCACCGCCCGGTGCCTGCTCGAAAAAGCTTGGCAGGAGCGGATTGCGAAGGGGCGCTTCGCTCGGGTCGCGTTCGAGGTTTTGCTCGGAGACATAGGCCACATACTCACTCTCGTCGTTTTCGGCGAAGAGGTGGTAGAAGGGCTGGTCCTTGGTCGGGCGAATTTCGATGGGAATCGAGGCCCACCATTCCTCCGTGTTGGCATATTCGGGGTCGACATCGAATACCACGCCGCGAAACGGCAGGCTTTTGTGCCGCACGACATCACCGATATTAAATTTGGCAAATCGTTGTTTCATGACTGCATCCTTTCCCATTTGAAGTGGGCATGATGCACACGGACATCAAGATGTTTGTTGCGATTTTGTCACAAAACGTTGCAGGCGCTGCCAGAAGCTGGTCGGTGCGGTCGCGAGCACCACGCCACCCGTCACCAGCAGAATGCCCGCCATGTGATAGGCCATGAATTCTTCGCGCAGAAAGATCACTGCCATGAAGATCGAGACCGGCGGCATCATGTAGAGCGTGATGCCTGCCATGGCCGGACCGAACACCCGCACCGTATGCTGGAAGCAGTAGAAGGCGGCCAGAGATGCGAAGACGATGATGCCCGCCAGCTTCAGCCAATCGGAGGGCGCGTCGGGCATGGCCGCGCCGGTGGCGACCTCATAGGCTGCCGGTGGCAGGAGAACGGTTGCGCCGGAAAAGGCGATCAAGCCAAAGAGCGGAATCGGCGACATGGCGGCCACCGCAGGGCGGCGAAGCAGCAGCGAATAGATGGCGAAGGCGATGGCCGCCGCCAGAATGCCGAAGTCGCCCATATTGAAATGGAAATTCAACAATGTCGCCGGTTCACCTTTGAGAACGATCGCCACCACGCCGGCAAAGGCGATCAACATGCCCAGCGTTTCACGCAGGCCAATGCCGCGCCCCTGGAACAGCCACTGGAAGAGAATGATGAACAGCGACGATGTGGTGTAAATGAGCGTCGCGTTCGAGGCGGTTGTCGAGGTGAGCGCCCAGTAAACACCGCCGCCACAAATACCCATGCCCAGAAAGCCAAGGACGAGCCAGAGGCCCGTATGCTGCTTCACGAAGGCGATGCAGTTTTTTCGGTCCCAGTAGAGCGCTGGCAGCATGATGAGGGCTGATCCGGCCCAGCGCAGAAAGGCCGTGGTGAAGGGAGCAATGTCGCCGATCACGCCGCGCCCGAAAATGAGATTGCTGGAAAAGAAGATGGGAACCAGCAGGAAAATCAACCAATCCACGCTGCGCGGGGATGGTGAAGGCGCATTCGACATAAGAGACACCGGAAATGTGAATTTGGAGAACCGTCCCACAGGATGCCGGACGCCGCAAGGAAAAGGTTCGGACAAGTTCACATCCACACCGGAAATGAAAAAGCCGATGACCTTGCGGCCACCGGCTTTTCATAAAGGAGGCGACCCCGGCGAACCGGAGCCGCGATCTGCTGATTAGCAGGAGTAGTACATGTCGTACTCGACCGGGTGCGGGGTCGTTTCGTAACGCAGGTTCTCGGCCATCTTCAGTTCGATGAAGGCGTCGATCTGGTCGTCGTCGAACACGCCACCGGCGGTCAGGAACTTGCGATCCTTGTCGAGGCTGTCGAGCGCTTCGCGCAGGCTGCCGCAGACGGTCGGGATCTTCTTGAGTTCCTTCGGCGGCAGGTCGTAAAGATCCTTGTCCATGGCCTTGCCGGGATGGATCTTGTTCTTGATGCCATCGAGGCCAGCCATCAGCATCGCGGCAAAGCCGAGATACGGGTTCTGGGCCGGATCGGGGAAGCGAACTTCAACGCGCTTGGCCTTCGGGTTCGAGCCGAACGGAATACGGCAGGAAGCCGAACGGTTACGGGCCGAGTAAGCCAGAAGAACGGGTGCTTCATAACCCGGGACGAGACGCTTGTAGGAGTTCGTCGTCGGGTTGGTGAAGGCGTTGATGGCCTTGGCGTGCTTGATGATACCGCCGATGTAGTACAGGCAGGTTTCAGACAGGCCAGCATATTCATCACCGGCGAAGGTCGGCTTGCCGTCCTTCCAGATCGACTGGTGCACGTGCATGCCCGAGCCGTTGTCGCCGAAGATCGGCTTCGGCATGAAGGTGGCCGTCTTGCCATAGGCATTGGCGACCTGGTGCACGACGTACTTGTAGATCTGCATCTTGTCGGCGTTGCGCACCAGCGTGTCGAACTTCACGCCCAGCTCGTGCTGAGCGGCCGCCACTTCGTGGTGGTGCTTTTCAACGACCACGCCCATTTCACCGAGAACGGTGAGCATTTCCGAGCGCATGTCCTGCAGGCTGTCGACCGGGGGAACCGGGAAATAGCCGCCCTTGACGCGCGGACGGTGGCCCAGGTTGCCGGTTTCGTAATCGGTGTCGTCGTTGGACGGCAGTTCCGTGGAGTCCAGCTTGAAGCCCGTGTTGTACGGATCAGCCTTGTACTTCACGTCGTCGAACACGAAGAATTCCGGTTCCGGACCGACGAACACGGTATCGCCAATACCGGAGGCCTTGAGGTAGGCTTCGGCCTTCTTGGCGGTGCCGCGCGGGTCGCGGTTGTAAGCCTCACCCGAGATCGGGTCGAGGATGTCGCAGATGATGACCATGGTGGACTGGGCGAAGAAGGGGTCCATGTGGACCGTCGCCGCGTCGGGCATCAGCACCATGTCGGACTCGTTGATGGCCTTCCAGCCACCAATCGACGAGCCGTCGAACATGACGCCATCGGCGAACATGTCTTCATCGACGCAGGTCACATCCATCGTGACGTGCTGCAGCTTGCCCTTGGGATCGGTAAAGCGCAGGTCCACGAACTTGATGTCGTTGTCCTTGATCTGTTTCAGGATATCGTTTGCGGTCGTCATAAACTGTTTCCTTGAGTGAGATGACGAAATAACGCCTGCACGGAACGTTTCGCTCTTCTTGCAGGCAAACTCTTTTAAATGGCGTCGACGCCCGTTTCCCCGGTGCGGATTCGGACAACCTCTTCCACGTTGGAGACAAAAATCTTGCCGTCGCCGATACGACCGGTCTGAGCTGCATTTCGGATGGCATCGATGACTGCGTCGACATTCTCGTCGGCGAGCACAACCTCGACCTTAACCTTGGGCAGGAAATCGACGACATATTCAGCGCCACGGTAAAGTTCCGTGTGCCCCTTCTGGCGGCCGAAGCCCTTGGCTTCCGTAACGGTGATGCCCTGAAGACCGACTTCCTGAAGGGCTTCCTTCACTTCGTCGAGCTTGAAGGGCTTGATGATCGCTTCGATCTTTTTCATGAGGAAATTTCTCTCCGCTTCTCCCATTTGGGCGGATTCTTGCCCGCTTGGGCTCAATAAAGCACGCCTCATGCCAATTAGGAACGAAAAAAACGGAGAAATCACCGCCAACATGACGCAGGTTGAGAAAAATCCCGCAAAACAGGACTAATTGATAAAGCGTTCGGAATGGCGTTTCATCAAGCTTGCTGCACAGAGATTGGCGTATGGGCTTCGCAATTGGGAATTGCTTTTTTTATGAGCGATAATAAGCATAGATTATAATCAAATGCACATAATTTGGACTTTGGTGGATATTTTTTAACCAGCTTGTCAGTTGTTCGGGATTCGGCTTCAATGGTTGCATGAACCCGATATTTCCCACTCTCGTTCTGACACCGAATGCCATGGCGGCGGTTGATCAGGCTGCCGGTCAGTCCGGCATCGACATGTTCGGCCTGATGCGCAAGGCGGGTGAGGCGATTGCCGCCAGCGCTCTACGTCATTTTCCCGGAGCCGTGCGATTCGTCGTGCTGGCGGGACCGGGTAACAATGGTGGTGATGCCTATGTAGCGGCGCGCGCCCTTTTGGAGGCAGGTGCTGATGTTTCTCTCTATCATTTTGGCGATCCGGGTCGGCTGAAGGGCGATGCCTTGACGGCGCGGCTCAACTGCCCGCTTGAGAGCGCGCCGCTTTCGGAGTTCGTGCCAGAGCAGGGTGATGTTGTGATCGACGGGCTTTTCGGGGCCGGGCTAGATCGCAAGCTGCCGGATGAGGTGGTTCATGTGATCGCGGTGGTGACGGCCCTTGATTTGCCAGTGATCGCGGCGGATCTGCCGAGCGGGTTGTGTGGCCGCACGGGCCGTGTTCTCGGCGGCGCTTTCAAGGCGCGCCAAAGCGTCACCTTCATGGCCCCCAAGCCGGGGCACCTGCTTTTACCGGGCCGTGATCTTTGCGGCGTGCTTGAGGTCTTTGACATCGGCATTCCGATGCGCATCGTGCGTGCCGAAAGTGAGAATCTGGCGGTGAACGGTCCTGAAATCTGGATGGATCAACTTCCGCGACCGGATGCCGGTGATCACAAGTTCAAGCGCGGTCATCTCGGCGTCTTTTCAGGTGGGGCGACGGCGACGGGAGCGGCCCGTCTTTCTGCGCAGGCAGCGCTGAAGGCCGGGGCAGGGCTTGTCTCGATTGGCGCGCCAGCCGAGGCGCTTGGCGCCCACGCCAGTCATCTGACGGCGGTGATGCTGAAGGAGATCGACACCATTTTCCAACTGGCGGTCTGGCTTGCCGATCCGCGTCTTTCGGCTTTCGTTCTGGGGCCGGGTTTTGGGGTCGGTGAGAAGGCCCGTGCCTTCGCACTGGCGCTCAAGGATCGCCCGTTGGTGCTGGATGCCGATGGTATCACGAGCTTTGCGGCCGACCCGGAGCCCTTATTTTCCGCTTTCGCCACCGGCGAGCCGCACCTTGTTCTGACGCCGCATGAGGGCGAGTTTACCCGTCTTTTCCCGGATATTGCCGCCAATACCGACATGAGCAAGGTCGATAAGGCGCGGGCTGCGGCGCGGCGCGCCAATGCGGTGGTGATCTACAAGGGGGCTGATACGGTGATCGCCGCACCTGATGGCCGTGCGCTGATCAACACCAATGCGCCGCCCTACCTTGCCACCGCCGGGTCCGGCGATGTGCTGGCCGGTATCGTTGGCGGCCTGCTGGCACAAGGCGTTACCTGCTTTGAGGCCGCCGCCGCTGCTGTGTGGATGCATGGTGAAGCCGGAACAAGAGCCGGTCGCGGCTTGACGGCGGAAGATTTGATCCCCGTCATTCGAGCGCCGTGCGACGAGAAAACCGCTTAACCGACGCGCTGCTGCAGGGCCTTTGCGCCAAAGGGCGCGTTGACCTTGCCCTCGGTGATGAAGAAGGCGAAGACATCACGTGGAGCGAGCGGTGGCGTGAAATCCGGATCGATCAGCGGCAGGTCACCCGGTTGTCCGCCCACTGACCAGCGTTTCAGGCGTTCAGCCCAGAGATCCAGTGCGGCCTCGTCGTAGCAGGTTGGCACCTCATCCGAACCTTTTTGCAGGCGCGCATAGACGAAATCAGCCGTCACGTCGGCGATTTCGGGATATTCGGCATGTTCGGCATAGACGATGGCGACGTTATGCTTTCGGGCGAGTGCGGCAAATTCCGGCACCATGAAGGAGGGGTGGCGCACCTCCACTGCGTGGCGAAGCCTGAGGCCATCCCTTGACGCGGGCAGAAGTGCGAGAAACGCACCGAAATCGACGGGATCGAATTTCTTCGTCGGCATGAATTGCCAGAGGATGGGGCCGAGATGCTCACCCAGCTCCGTCAGTCCCTGACCGAGAAACTTCTCGACCGATTCCCCGGCTTCGGCCAGAACCTTCTTGTTGGTCGCAAAACGGCTGGCTTTCAGCGAAAACACAAAACCGTCCGGCACTTCCGAGGCCCATTTGGCGAAGGTTTCCGGCTTTTGCGAGCCATAATAGGTGCCGTTGACCTCGATCACCGAAAGCGCGCGGCTGGCAAATTCGAGCTGACGCTTTTTGGCAAGGTCTGCGGGATAGAAATGTCCTTCCCACGGATCGAAGGTCCAGCCGCCTATGCCGGTGCGGATAATGCCTGCCATGACCTTCTGCTCCCCGTGGTTTTAATCTTATTCAGCCGCTGCATCACGCTTGATGGGACGACGGTCCAGAAGGTCCTTGAGGAAGCGGCCCGTGTGCGAGCGCGGTTCCTTCGCGACCTGTTCGGGCGTGCCGACGGCCACCACTTCACCGCCGCCATCACCGCCTTCCGGGCCGATATCGATGATCCAGTCTGCCGTCTTGATCACTTCGAGATTGTGCTCGATGACCACGACCGAATTGCCCTGATTGACCAGTTCGTGCAGCATTTCGAGAAGCTTGGCCACATCGTGGAAATGCAGGCCGGTGGTCGGCTCATCAAGGATATAGAGCGTGCGGCCGGTGGAGCGCTTGGACAGTTCCTTGGCCAGCTTGACGCGCTGTGCCTCACCACCCGATAGCGTATTGGCCTGCTGGCCGACCTTGATATAGCCAAGACCCACATCTTTGAGCGCCTGCAACTTGTCGCGAACGGCAGGCACGGCGGCGAAGAAGTCGACACCTTCCTCCACCGTCATGTCCAGCACGTCGGCAATCGACTTGCCCTTGAACAGCACGTCCAGCGTTTCACGGTTATAGCGCTTGCCGTGACAGACATCGCAGGTGACATAAACATCCGGCAGGAAGTGCATTTCGATCTTGATGACGCCATCGCCCTGGCACGCCTCGCAGCGCCCGCCCTTGACGTTGAACGAGAAACGGCCCGGCTGATAGCCGCGTGCCTTAGCCTCCGGCAGTTCGGCGAACCAGTCACGGATCGGCGTAAACGCCCCCGTATAGGTCGCCGGGTTGGAGCGGGGCGTGCGCCCGATCGGCGACTGGTCGATGTCGATGACCTTGTCGATATGTTCGAAACCGTCGATCCGGTCATGTTCGGCTGGGATTTCACGCGCACCCATGACGCGCCGCGCCGCAGACTTGTAAAGCGTTTCAATAAGGAAGGTGGACTTGCCACCGCCCGAAACGCCGGTCACTGCCGTAAAAAGCCCGAGCGGAATGGCCGCTGTAACGTTCTTGAGGTTGTTGCCGCGCGCGCCAATGACCTTGAGTTCCTTGCCCTTCACCGGCTTGCGGCGTTCGGGGCGAAGCGGCACACCAAGCTCGCCCGACAGATATTTGCCAGTGAGGGAGGCCGGGTTGGCCATGATCTCCTGCGGGGAACCCTTTGCCACAACCTGGCCGCCATGCACGCCGGCGGCCGGGCCGATATCAACGACGTAATCAGCCGTGAGGATGGCGTCCTCGTCATGCTCGACGACAATCACCGTATTGCCGATATCGCGCAGGTGCTTCAGCGTTTCCAGAAGACGGGCATTGTCGCGCTGGTGCAGGCCGATGGAGGGTTCGTCCAGCACGTAAAGCACGCCGGTAAGGCCGGAGCCGATCTGCGAGGCGAGGCGAATGCGCTGGCTTTCCCCGCCCGACAGCGTGCCGGAATTGCGCGACAGTGAAAGGTATTCCAGACCCACATCATTGAGGAAGCGCAGGCGCTCGCGGATTTCCTTGAGAATGCGCGCGGCGATTTCGTTCTGCTTGGCCGTCATGCGTTCCGGCAGCGTTTCGAACCAGTCGCGTGCCACGCGGATCGACATGCGGGTGACTTCACCGATCTGCAGACCATCGACCTTGACCGCCAGCGCTTCCGGCTTCAGGCGAAAACCTTTGCAGGCCGGGCAGGGCGCGTCGGTCATGTAACGTTCGATTTCCTCGCGCGCCCAGGCCGAATCCGTTTCTTTCCAGCGTCGCTCGAGATTGGGAACGATGCCTTCAAACGCTTTCACCGTCTTGTAGGCGCGTGCGCCATCGACATAGTTGAACTCGATCTTTTCCTCGGTGCCATGCAGAATGGCCTTCTGTGCGGCGTCCGAAAGGGCGGACCAGCGGCTTGACAGCTTGAAGCCATAGACCTTGCCCAGCGCTTCCAGCGTCTGGTTGTAATAGGGCGAGGACGACTTGGCCCAGGGTGCAATGGCCCCGTCTTTCAAGGTGCGCTCGGGCTCGGGAACGATCAGGGCCGCATCAATCTTGCTCTGGCTGCCCAGACCATCACAGGTCGGGCAGGCGCCGAACGGATTGTTGAACGAGAAAAGGCGTGGCTCGATTTCGGAAATCGTAAAGCCGGAGACCGGGCAGGCGAATTTTTCCGAAAAGAGCACGCGCTGGTGCGTTTCGTTGAGCGACTTGTTGGCCGAGCCACCCGCTGCCGTTTCTTCCGGCGGAAGCGGATTGTCGGCGAACTCGGCAATGGCCAGACCGTCCGCGAGTTTCAGGCAGGTCTCGAGGCTGTCGGCCAGACGCGCGCCGATATCCGAACGCACCACGACACGGTCCACCACGATATCGATGTCGTGCTTGTATTTCTTGTCGAGCGTCGGCGCTTCGGCGATCTCGTAGAACTGGCCGTCGATCTTGACGCGCTGGAACCCCTTTTTCATGAGGTCGGCGAGTTCTTTCTTGTACTCGCCCTTACGGCCCCGAACGATGGGCGCGAGGATGTAAAGACGCGTTCCCTCGCCAAAGGTGAGGATGCGATCCACCATCTGGCTGACCGTCTGGCTTTCAATCGGCAGGCCAGTGGCGGGCGAATAGGGCACACCGGCACGCGCGAAGAGAAGACGCATGTAATCGTAGATTTCCGTGACCGTGCCAACGGTCGAGCGCGGGTTCTTCGATGTGGTCTTCTGCTCGATGGAAATGGCGGGAGAAAGCCCGTCGATCTGGTCGACATCGGGCTTTTGCATCATCTCCAGAAACTGGCGGGCATAGGCGGAAAGACTTTCCACGTAGCGGCGCTGGCCTTCGGCATAAATCGTATCGAATGCCAGCGATGACTTGCCCGAGCCGGAAAGGCCCGTCATCACGATCAGGCTGTTGCGCGGCAGATCGAGATCGATGCCCTTGAGATTGTGCTCACGGGCACCGCGGATGGAAATCGTCTTCAGTTCATTCATAACGGGGAAGCCTTGGCGGAAAGATCAGCCCTTATTTAATGGCGATGGCGGCGGAGTCGAGACGGCATGTCGATTCTCTTGACAGGATAATAGCGAAATGCCGGAACAAAAAAAGAACAAAATTGACTGTGGATGATGCCATCAGCAAGGGCGACCAAGGCCGCCCCGTGCTTTAAGGTGGCGCGATCATTTTAAAGTTGAAGGCGCGTCCGGCGCGCCATTTGATTGAGGGCGCGGGCGCGCCCCGGGAGCAGGTGAATATGGCAGGTAGCGTCAACAAGGTCATTCTGATCGGTAATGTGGGGGCAGACCCGGAAATTCGCCGCACGCAGTCCGGCACGCCGATTGCCAACCTGCGCATTGCGACTTCGGAAAGCTGGCGTGACCGCAACAGCGGCGAGCGTCGTGAAAAGACCGAATGGCACAATGTCGTGGTCTTCAATGAAGGCCTCTGCAAGGTTGTCGAGCAGTACGTCAAGAAGGGTGCCAAGCTCTATATCGAAGGCGCGCTGCAGACCCGCAAGTGGCAGGACAAGGACGGTAATGACCGTTACTCGACCGAAGTGGTGCTGCAGGGCTTCAATTCGACGCTGACCATGCTGGATGGTCGCGGCGAAGGCGGCGGTCGCGGCGGTGACTTTGGCGGCGGCAGCAGCGGTGGCGGTTCGTTCGGCGGTTATGATGATTATGGCAATGGCGGCGGCGGCGGTGGCCGTTCGGCTCCGCAGCGTGGCGGCGGTTCGTCGTCCGGCGGCGGGCAGGGCGGTGGCGGCAGCTTCCCGCGCGATATGGATGACGACATTCCGTTCTGATCCCATCAAAACGCATGAATCCAAAAACGCGCGATCAGCCGGTCGCGCGTTTTTTTGTTCTGCCAGCAAAAAGGTCAGTTGAGACCCCTCTGCTCCTTTTCTTTCTCGGCTGCGATCTGGCGAAGGGCATTGGCCAGAACGTCGGGCGTCTGCGCGCCGCTGATGGCGTATTTGCCATCAATGATGAAGAAGGGAACGCCGTTGACGCCCATGCCGCGGGCGGTCTCGATTTCATCGAGTATGGTCTGTCGGTCTGCATCGGAGGCCAGAAGCGTTGCCGTGACCTTGGCGTCCATGCCGCAGGCTTTGGCAATCTCGGTCAGCACGGCAGGATCGCCGATATTGCGGCCTTCTTCGAAATTGGCCCGGAACAGCGCGGTTACCACACGGTCCTGCACTTCGGTTCCGTCGAGACCCGCCCAGTGGATGAGGCGGTGCGCATTGAGCGTGTTCGGGCCGATCTTGATGGCGTCAAAACGGTATTCGATGCCGACAGCCCTTCCAAGAGCAACCAGATTGTCGTGGATGCGCGCGACATTTTCCGCGCCGCCCAGCTTTTCGGCCAATGCTTTCTGGTGGTCGACGCCTTCCGGCGGGTAATCCGGGTTCAACTGATAAGGTTGCCAGAAGGTTTCGACGGAAATCTCGTCCTGAATATCGGCGATGGCCAGTTCAAGGCGCGCCTTGCCGAGATAGCACCAAGGGCAGACGACATCCGATACAATGTCGATACGTAGCGTTGTCATCTCATACTCCGTGACTTTATTGTGCGCGCTCATCCCACCAGGCCGGGAACTGGTAGCCATAAAGCGGAACCGTGTCCGGGTGGGCGATATGTTTGCGCCGCGCCACCCACTGTTCACCGATATGGTAGAGCGGAATGACGTAATTTCCAGCCATCAGCAGGCGATCATAGGCGCGTACAGCCGTTTCGAACTCCTCCTGGCCGCGGGCCTTGAGGATCGCGGCAATCAGACGGTCAATATCGGGATCGGCGACGCCGGCATAGTTCTCGCTGCCCTGACGATCTTTCGCGGCGCTGCCCCAGCGGCCATCCTGCTCGATCCCCGGCGAAAGCGAGGAGGCGAAGGATTTGACGATCATATCGTAGTCAAAGGCAATGGTGCGGCTTTGATATTGCGAATCGTCGACGGTGCGGATCGCGGCGGTGATGCCAAGCGGTTGAAGCGAGCGCTGATAGGCAATCGCCAGCTTTTCCTGATCCGGCGTCTGGGTCATGATCTCGAAGGCCAGAGGCTTGCCCGCGGCATCGACCATCTTGCCGTCGCGAATCGTATAGCCGCCCTCCTTGAAGAGATCGACGGCTTTCCTCAGCACGGCCCGGTCTCGACCGGAGCCATCCGTTACGGGTAAGCGAAACGAGCCGTCGAGCAGGGCAGGCGAAATGCGTGCCTTGGCATCGCCCAGAAGCGCCAGTTCTTCGGGGCTGGCGGGCTTGCCGAGGCTTGAGAGTGACGAGTTCTGCCAGAAGCTTTGTGTACGCTGATAAGCTCCACCGTAAAGGTTCCGGTTGACCCATTCGAAATCGAATGCCGTTGCCAGCGCTTCGCGGACTTTGGCGTTGGCGAATTGCGGGCGACGCGTGTTGAACACAAAACCCAACATGCCGGCGGGCAGTTCCGGCTTGAACACGTCCTTGATGGCTTCCCCCGAGCTTATGGCCGGGAAATCATAGGCGCGCGCCCAGTGCACCGGGTCGCCATCCGTGTAAACGTCCACGTCCCCCTTCTTGAAGGCTTCGAAGAGGGTGGCATCCTGCAGGAAATACTCGACGGAAATCTCGTCGTAATTCTCGAAGCCGACGCGCGAGGGAATGTCCTTGCCCCAGTAATTCGGATCACGCTCGAAGGTGATGCGTTCACCGGGTTTCACGGCTTTGATCTTGTAAGGGCCGGAGCCGAGGGGGGGCGTCAGCGTCGACTGGTCGAAGGTCGCGGCGTCGATGGCATGTTTGGGCAGAACCGGCGCCAGTGCGATGATCAGCGGTGTTTCGCGATCGGCCTTGTCGTTGAAGGTGAACCGAACCGAATGCTCGCCCACCTTCTCCAGGTTCGAGACGAGATCGAGCCGCTTGCTGAAGGGCACGCGGCCCTTGTCGCGCAGAAGCTCGAAGGTGAAGATCACATCATCCGGGGTCACGGGCTGGCCGTCGGCCCAGCGCGCCTTCGGGTTGAGGTTGAACTGGATAAAGGTGCGATCCTCGTCCCATTCCACCGTTTCGGCGAGAAGCCCGTAGAGCGAAAAGGATTCGTCGCGGGAGCGCTGCATCAGCGATTCGAAAACCAGATTGCCGTATTGCGGGTCCCACATGCCGCGCGCCGTGGTGCGCATGCTTTTGAGAATGAACGGGTTGAGATTGTCGAAGGTGCCCACCACGCCATAGGTGATGCGGCCGCCCTTTTTCACGTCCGGGTTCACGTAAGGGAAGTGGGTGAAGCCAGCGGGCAGGGCGGGTTCGCCGTGCATGGCAATGCCGTGCAGCGGTTCGGCGGCGGCTATGCCGGATATCAGCGAAAGGACGAGGCCCGCGATGAGATGACGCATGCGCAACTCCCGTTTCAAAGTCTGCGAATCGATGGACCGTAGCATAAGGGCTCGCCGCTGCAGTGTCTGCCTCCGCCAGAAGGCGTAAAGCGTAAAGTAAGGCTGGATATTGCTAGCGCGCCCGTGTAACAGAGGTGCGGAAACTTCGGGGTCACGCAATTGCCTCATTTGCAAGACAGGTGACGCATCAGGCAACCCCGGCCATGGAAACGGCGAACAACCGTTTCGGGAGCGGATTTCAGGAGACGGATATCGTTATGACGTTCATGCACGCGAAAAATCTGCGGACCGCGCTGTCCGCGCTCGTTCTTTCTTCCGCGGCCTTTGCCGCGCCGGGCGCTTTTGCCCAGGATGCTGCCCCGGCTCAGGCCGGCGCTGGTGCCCCGCCGCTTGGCTGGTACAAGACCTGCGCCAAGCAGGAAGACAGCGACGTTTGCGTGGTTCAGAATGTGGTTCTGGCTCAGAATGGTCAGCTGATCACGGCTGTCGGCCTTATCTCCGTTGAGGGCAAGGTCAACCGCAAGATCCTTCAGGTTTCGGTTCCGTCCGCTCGCCTGATCCAGCCGGGTATCGTGATGCAGATCGATGGCGGCAAGGGCCAGAAGCTCGATTACGCCGTCTGCCTGCCCGACAAGTGCACGGCTGAAATTCCGGTGACGGACGCTCTGCTCGCCAGCATCAAGAAGGGCAACGAGATCGTCTTCACCTCGATCAACTTCCGCCGCGCTCCGAACCCGATCAAGATCACCCTTGAAGGCTTCGGCAAGGCTGTTGACGGCGCGCCGATCACCCAGTCTGAACTGGTGGAAAGCCAGCGCAACCTGCAGGACAGCATGGCCAAGAAGGCCGAGGAAGCCCGCAAGAAGCTGGAAGACGCCCAGAAGGCTGCCAAGGATCCGCAGTAATCCTCTGACGGATACTGGAAGAGTTCAGCCCCCGGTTCGCAAGAACCGGGGGTTTTCTTTTGTCTGAAGGGGACGGCACGTTTCGCCCCATCGCAGCCAAAGAAAAAGCCCGGTCTTTCGACCGGGCTTCCTCAAGCGAATGGCGCAAGCGGATTAACGCTTGGCGATATCCACGTAGTCGCGCTTTGCAGCGCCGGTGTAGAGCTGGCGCGGACGACCGATACGCTGTGCCGGGTCTTCGATCATTTCCTTCCACTGCGAGATCCAGCCGACGGTGCGCGCAAGGGCGAACAGCACGGTGAACATGGTGGTGGGGAAGCCGAGGGCGCGCAGCGTGATACCCGAGTAGAAGTCGACGTTCGGGTAGAGCTTCTTCTCGATGAAGTACGGATCGCTGAGAGCGTGCTTTTCGAGTTCGAGAGCAACCTGCATGAGCGGATCGTCCGAATGGCCGGTGGCTTCCAGCACTTCGTACATCGTCTTCTGCATGATCTTGGCGCGCGGGTCGTAGTTCTTGTACACGCGGTGACCGAAGCCCATCAGACGGAACGGGTCGTTCTTGTCCTTGGCCTTGGCGAGGTATTCCGGAATGCGGTCAACCGTGCCGATTTCCTCAAGCATGTTGAGGCAGGCTTCGTTGGCGCCACCGTGAGCCGGGCCCCAGAGGCAGGCGATACCAGCCGCGATGCAGGCGAACGGGTTGGCACCCGAGGAGCCAGCCAGACGCACCGTCGAGGTGGAAGCGTTCTGCTCGTGGTCAGCATGCAGGATGAAGATGCGATCCATGGCGCGGGCCAGAACCGGGTTCACGACGTATTCTTCGCACGGCACGGCAAAGCACATGCGCAGGAAGTTGGCGGCATAATCCAGGTCGTTCTTCGGGTAAACGAAGGGCTGGCCGACATGATACTTGTAGGTCATGGCAGCAATCGTCGGCATCTTGGCGATGAGACGGATCGAGGCCACCATGCGCTGGTGCGGGTCTGCGATGTCCGTGGAGTCATGGTAGAAGGCAGCCATGGCGCCAACCGTGCCGACCATAACGGCCATCGGGTGAGCGTCGCGACGGAAGCCGTTGAAGAACTTCGTCATCTGCTCATGCACCATGTTGTGGCGCAGAACGCGGGTGTCGAAATCCTTCTTCTGAGCGGCGGTCGGCAGTTCACCGTAAAGCAGCAGGTAGCAGGTTTCGAGGAAGTCGCCCTTCTCGGCAAGCTGCTCGATCGGGTAACCGCGGTGCATCAGAACACCTTCGTCGCCATCGATGTAGGTGATCTTGGATTCGCAGGACGCGGTCGAGGTGAAACCCGGGTCATAGGTGAAAGCGCCGGTGTGCTTGTAGAGTGCGCCGATATCGATCACGTCCGGACCGATGGTGCCCTTGCGAACCGGCAGTTCGACGTTCATGTCGCCGAGTGTCAAAGTAGATTTATCCGTCATCCTGATCCTCCAAAGTGCGATTACGGCACATTTCAGGCGCCGCAGGTTAAGCGTCCGAGGTTTAGCTATATGATCGTAAGCCTTATGCCAAGCTAGCCAAAGGGCAAATGCCAAAGTGGAACTTTGGTGAAAACTCTCTTGGCGATTTAGTTGAAAATGGCATTACGATGGTCTCATAAAAGGCGGGAAACGCCGCTGTCGAAAAACGTCGTTATCAACGGCGAGAACCGCATATTGCGCCTTTGATTGCAGTGCGGCAAGCACCAAAAATCACAAGATCGCGAGCACTTGTGACATTGCCAACGAATATGGAGCAGGGGTGAAACAGGGGCAGGGCGAAACGCAAGATGTGGAATGTGCGGCCCCGCAGGCCGTTCCACCGCTTGTCGACGCCATGGCCTTGAACGTTTCGGACGATGTGACGGCGATAGTATCGCGCAAGCCCCGTCGTGAAATCGCAAGGCAGATATGGCGAAGCGGCAAAAAACGATTCGCGACCGCGCTGCAAATAGAAGAGGCGCATGGCCTATTCTTCCTGCTCACGCCCGTTCTTCTCGGTCTTGGCGCTGTCATCTGGTTTCTTCTGCCCGGTGATCCGTCCTCCCTTGCGCTGTTCGCCCTGCTGGGTGTGGCGGTAGTTCTGACCATCCTCACCTTCGGTCGTGATCGCCGTATTGCGGGGGCGGGGGCGGCTGTTGCCCTGGTTGCCGCCGGAATGTTGCTTGCCGCTCACGAAACACAATCCAGAGCAACGATTGTCCTTGATACGCAAGTGACCGTTCAGCTCACCGGACGGGTTGTCAGCCGCGAGGCCGTTGCGGGCGGTGGCTGGCGGTACACGCTGGATGTGGTCAGCACGCAAGATCCTGCCTTGAAACGGCCACCGCAACGGGTGGCGCTTCTGGTCAGGGCGCGCCATGAGCCGGTGGCGCCGGGCGAGGGGATTGGAGGACGGGCACGGCTTTCTCCGCCTTCGGGACCCGCGCTTCCCGGTCTTAGCGATTTCGCCTTCTCATCCTACTTTGCAGGCATTGGTGCGATTGGCTATTTTTATGGCGCACCTCAAAAGGTTTCGCTTGATGCGGCCTTGCCCACGGGGCTTGTTGCTGAAGCACAACTCTTAATCAGCCATTTGCGCAGCGAAATCGGCACGCGCATCCGCGCGGTTATTCCCGGCGATGCCGGCGCTTTCGCCACGGCCATGGTGACGGATGAACGCCGCGCCATGTCGCGTGAAACGACGGAAGCCCTTCGTCTCTCAGGACTTGCACATATTATTGCGATCTCCGGTCTTAATATGGCGCTTTCGGCCGGGATCTTCTTTGTGGGCTTGCGCATGCTTTTCAGCCTGCATCAGGGGCTGGCGCAGGCGTTTCCGGTCAAAAAGCTGGCGGCATTCGGTGCGCTCATCGGGGTCACGGCCTATTATCTCCTCTCCGGGAATGCCGTTTCCGCCGAGCGCGCCTGGCTGATGATGTCGATCATGCTGATTGCCGTCCTGATTGACAGGCCCTCGATCAGCATGCGCAACGTGGCGCTTTCGGCCCTCGTCATCCTCGTGCTTTCACCCTCCGAAGTGATGGGGGCGGGGTTCCAGATGTCGTTCGCCGCCACGGCGGCACTGGTGGCGGGATACGCGCTCTATACGGATCGAAGCGGTGAGGGCGAGACGGCGCGTTTACCCGCCGGCTTGAACGCGCTCGGCAAGGTCTGGCACTTTTTTGCAGGCATCGCCATCACCTCGATCATCGGTGGGCTTTCGACAGCGATCTTCTCCATCGCCCATTTTCAGCAACTGGCCGTCTGGGGGCTGCCGGCCAATCTCGCTGCGATGCCCATCGTTTCCTTCATCGTCATGCCCTTCGGCTTGGTCGCCATGCTGCTGATGCCCTTTGGGCTCGAAGCGTGGCCGCTGAAGGTCATGGGGTTCGGGCTCGACATGGTGATCGGCGTGGCGCGTGAGGTGTCGTCGTGGGGCGGGGAGGGAAGCTTCGGGCTGATGCCGGCTTTTGTCTTTCCGATGACCGTGATCGGCTTTCTCCTTCTCATCATCCTGAGAACGCGCCTGCGGCTTATCGGGGCCGCCATCATGGCTGTTACATTCTGCATTGGCCTCGTCCTGAGCGATTCCTCTCAGCCAAACCTGATCATATCGGGCGATGGCACGCTCGTCGGATTGACGCGACTGGATGGCATTGCAACGAACCGAAGGACGCCGCCGGAATTCATTTTCGGCCAATGGCGGCGCGCCTTGAAGGAAACGGATCATATTCCGCCGGAGATGCTGGCAGCACTTGGCAGTGCTGCACGACCAGAGCCACGAAAGGATATTTCGGACGATGAAAGCCGCGAGGCCGTTTTGCGCATGAAGCAGGCGTTGACCGATACCGAACCGGACCTGTTTGCCTGCGAGGCCAAGGCCTGGTGTGCTGCCCAATCCTCCGATGGACCACGGATTATCACGCTGGAAAATCCGGCCTATCTGAAGGCTGCCTGTGCGGTGTCGGATATCATCATCCTGCAGGCGCGCTGGCGAAAGGCTGCGTGTGAGGAGGGTGCTCTGGTGATGACCGGCGTCACGCTTGCCAGAAGCGGCGCCGTTGCCATGCGTTTCACGGACGGGGATGGTAACGCCATCTGGACGGCGAAGGCCGCTCTTGGCGGTTCAAACCGAGCCTGGAACCGCCACAGGTTCTACGACTGGCGCGATGACCGCTTCGTATTCCCCGACGAAGGGAATGACACAAATGATCCGAATGAAAGCGGCGAGGGTGTCTCCGGCAACGGGGATGCTGCCGGAGACGAAACGGACCTTAATGGTAACGGCGGATAAGGCCGACCAGCTTGCCCTGAACCTTGACCCGATCAGAGGAGAAAATACGTGTCTCATAGGCCGGATTGGCGGCTTCAAGAGCGATTGACGCGCCTTTACGACGAAAGCGCTTGAGCGTGGCTTCCTCATCATCGACGAGAGCCACGACAATATCGCCCGGGCTTGCCGTCGTCAGGTGGCGGATGATGACCGTATCACCATCGAAAATGCCAGCTTCGATCATCGAGTCACCCTTGACCTCAAGGGCATAATGTTCGCCATTGCCGATCATGTCGGCGGGAACCGTCAGTTCATGCGTCGTATGCTGGATGGCGGAAATCGGCACACCGGCGGCGATGCGGCCCATGACCGGAACGGTGACAACTTCGTTCTCGTTGGCGCTTTTGACCGGCGCTGCCACCGGCTGCGGCTTGCCAAGGCTGCCTTCGATGACACTCGGCGAGAAGCCACGACGCGGTTGCTGCGGCGGGGAATAAGCCTCAGGCAGCTTGATGACTTCAAGGGCGCGGGCGCGATTGGGAAGCCTGCGAATAAAGCCGCGCTCTTCAAGCGCCGTAATCAGGCGATGGATTCCCGACTTCGACGCGAGATCCAGCGCATCCTTCATCTCGTCGAAGGATGGCGGTACGCCTGATTCCTTCATTCGCTCGTGAATGAAGAGAAGCAGTTCTTGCTGCTTACGTGTGAGCATTAATCCACCCCCGGAGAATCTCGAAACAAATACAGAACGGACACTATATGTTCAGCTTGTGTTCCGCAAGAAATTATTTCGAACCGATATTTTTTTGGAGCAGATCCCGCGATTGAGAGGCAGTTTGTGTGGGGGCAGAGTGAGACGACCAGCATGTTGCGGGCCATCAGCCTCGCATCAGGTTGTGGTCGTGCCAAGACCCGCAAACGTCATCACATGAGGGAAGCGAAACAAGCCATCCTACCAGTAAACGAAGATCGTATAAGATAGATTATGGAACTATTGCATATTGATATTGCTGGGAAATTGCACCGAATCCGTCTCCCCGTGCAGTTTATCACGGCTTTAGAGCGATGCGGAAACCGGGGTTTCGATGACAAGCCCATCATAAGCCGGTTCGACATGATCCGGCGTTTCAGCCATCACGCTGGCGTAATCCATGGGAATATGCATGTGCGTCAGCACGGCGCGTTTGGGCTTCAGGCGCTCAATCCACTCCAGAGCTTCGCTCAGGCTGTAGTGGCTTGGATGCGGCCTGTATTGCAAGGCATCGATCACCAGCACATCGAGATTGCCGAGTTTGGCGACTGTTTCTTCGGGAAAAGCCGAGACATCGCTGCAATAGGCAAAATCGCCGATTCGGAAGCCGAGCGACTGGATATCGCCATGCTGCTGCAAGAGCGGCATCAGCGTGATGTCGCCACCGGCACCGGAGATCGTCAGTGCGCTATCCGGGGTCTCGATCAGCATGGGCCGCACGATGGGCGGGTAATTGCTGCCGGGCGGCGTTTCAATGCAATAGCGGAAGGCTTCGGTCACGCGCGCCAGCGTGATGGCATCGGCATACATCGGGACACGACCGTTGCGCGCATAGAAATAGCCACGCAGATCATCCAGACCGTGAATATGGTCGGCATGGGCATGGGTCAGCACCACGGCATCGAGGTTTTCGACACGCGCCGAAATCATCTGCTCGCGAAAATCCGGCCCGGTATCGATCACAACGGTCGTCTTGCCGCCATTCGGAGCAATCTGCTCGATGAGCAAGGATGCGCGGCGGCGGCGGTTCTTCGGGTTCTGCGGGTCGCAAGCGCCCCAGTCTCCGGTAATCCGTGGAACGCCCGGCGACGAGCCGCAGCCCAGAACCGTGAACCGGCGTTGTCCGGATTGCGCAGCCGTCATGCGTCAACCTTCGGCATGCGGGTAAACACCCGGAACGCATTCTCGGTCGTGATGCGCGCCATCTCCTCGTAGGACAAGCCCTTCACCTCGGCGAGCACCTCAGCGGTATTGACCACATAGGACGGCTCGTTGCGCTTGCCGCGCCAGCGCTTCGGCGCGAGATACGGCGCGTCGGTCTCGACCAGCAAGCGATCGAGCGGAACCGTTGCGGCAATGTCGCGAAGCTCTGTCGATTTCGGGAAGGTCAGGATACCGGAAAACGACACGTAACCACCCAGTTCCACGCCGGTATCGGCGAGGCTCTGACCAGAGGAAAAGCAGTGCAAAATGAAGGGGAAAGCCCCCTTCTCCGTCTCGCTGCGCAAGATCGCGGCCATGTCGTCATCGGCGGCACGGCTGTGGATCACCAGCGGCAATTGCGTTTCGCGGGACGCTGCAATGTGCTGCAAAAGCCCGGCCTTCTGGTCCTGAGGCGTCTGCGTGTCATAGAAGTAATCGAGCCCCGCCTCGCCGATGGCCACGATCTTTTCATGGCGGTTGGCGAGCGCCACGAGATCGGCTGACGTAACGTCAAGCTCTTCATTGGCGTTGTTGGGATGTGTGCCTACAGAACAGAAAACATTGGGATATTTCTCTGTTATCGCCAGCAGCGTTTCCAGCTTTCGCACCCGCGTCGAGATCGTCACCATCTGTGAAACACCGGCTTCGACGGCGCGCGCAATGATGTCGTCACGCTCGGCCTCGAAATCGGCAAAGTCGAGATGGCAATGGGTATCGATCAGCATCAGCCGTCAGTCCTTACGCTTCCGGGGCCACATAGCGCGGGAAGACCGGCTTAGGGGCTTCAAGCGGCGTGCCGGGCACCAGTCGACCGCCCTCACCCAAGGCCGCGAAATCGCGCTTGTCAGCGGCAGCGGCCACCAGGTCGAGCAGCTTGGACGCGCTTTCCGGCATGAAGGGTTGCAGCAGGATCGAAATCTGGCGCACCACTTCGGCGGTCACATAAAGCACGGTGCCCATGCGCTCCGGATCGGTCTTCTTCAGCGCCCACGGCTCCTGACCGGCGAAATAGCGGTCGGTTTCAGACACCACGGCAATGATAGCGGCGAGCGCCTTGTGAATCTGCTCGTGGGACATTTCCTCACGGCAGATTTCGAGCATGGCATCGGCGGATGCGAGCATGGCCTTGTCGGCATCGTTGAATGCACCCGGCGTCGGGATTGCGCCCTCGCAGTTCTTGACGATCATCGAAAGCGAACGGCTGGCAAGGTTGCCGATCCCGTTGGCAAGGTCGGCATTGATGCGGGTGGCGATGCCTTCCTCGGAATAGGAACCGTCCTGACCGAAGGAGACTTCGCGCAGGAAGAAGTAGCGCACCTGATCCAGCCCGAAGTGGTTCACCAGATTGACCGGATCGACCACATTGCCGAGCGACTTCGACATCTTCTCGCCCTTGTTGAGCAGGAAGCCGTGCGCGAAGACGCGCTTGGGCAACGGCAGACCGGCGCTCATGAGGAAGGACGGCCAGTAGACGGCATGGAAGCGGATAATGTCCTTGCCGATGATGTGGACATTGGCGGGCCAGAACTTGGCGCGCGGACCGTTCACATCTTCCACATAGCCGGTGGCGGTGATGTAGTTGGTCAGCGCATCGACCCAGACATACATGACGTGAGCCGGATCATCCGGCACCTTGATGCCCCAGTCGAAGGTGGTGCGCGAGATGGACAGATCGCGCAGGCCGCCCTTGACGAAGGACATGATTTCATTGCGACGTTCGGACGGGCCGATGAACTCCGGGTCATCCTCGTAAAGCTTCAGGAGGCGGTCCTGATAAGCTGACAGACGGAAGAAATAGCTTTCCTCTTCCACCCACTCCACCGGCGTGCCCTGCGGCCCGTAGCGAACGCCATCGGCGCGCAGTTCCGTTTCGCCTTCCTGATAGAAGGCTTCGTCGCGCACGGAATACCAGCCGGAATAGCTGTCCTTGTAGATATCGCCATTGGCGGCCATGCGGCGCCACACTTCCTGAACCGTCTTGTGGTGACGTTCCTGCGTGGTGCGGATGAAATCGTCGTTGGAGATGTTGAGAAGCTCCGTCATCGCCTCAAAGGCATCGGAATTGCGCTTGGCCAGTTCGGCTGCGGTAATGCCTTCGGCGCGCGCCGTCTGTTGCATCTTCTGCCCATGCTCGTCCGTCCCCGTCAGGAAGAACACCTCACGCCCGTCCAGCCGCTGAAAGCGGGCCATGGCGTCGGTCGCGATCATCTCATAGGCATGGCCGACATGCGGCTTGCCGTTGGGATATGCGATGGCGGTGGTGATGTAGAAGGGCGAGGTATCTTTCATGGTCGGCGGCTATCCGTATTTGACGTCTTGCCGCTCTTACTCCAGTTGGCCGCCAAGGGAAACAGCTTCTTTCCCGCCACGGCCAATTCCTGCCGGTCAGAGTGCGGCCAGCACGTCCTCGATGAGCGCGATAATCGTCTGCTTCTTATCGAGATTGTAGGCCTGGGAAACCCGCAGCCGTTCCTGAATATCACCGGCAAGCCGCGCCAGCCGTTCGGCGCGCGTTCCGTCACCGGCAAGGGCCGCCTCCCTCGCCCGCGCGGCCACAACGCTTTCCAGATGGCTGGTGAAGAAGCCATGGATCACTTCGCTATCCTTGCCGGACAGCACATCCGCGAGCTTGTGCAGCGATTGTCGGGCGCTACGACCGGAACTTGCCAGAATATCAGCGAGCGCTTCGGCGATATCGAGGCCACCATAATTGATGAGCTTGATGGCTTCGGCGACGCTTCCTTCGGACCGTTCGAGAACCGCCTGCCCCTTGGCGCCGGGATCAAGCCCGAGGTGGGACAGCGCGCGCGAAAGATCGACATCGTTTAGCGCCGAAAGCTTGAGCGGCAGGCAGCGCGAGCGGATGGTGGGCAACAACCGGCCCGGCGCATGGCTCAAAACCAGAAACATGGCGCGTTTCGGTGGCTCTTCGAGAATCTTGAGAATGGCATTGGCGGCGTTGCGATTCAGATCGTCCGCCGCGTCGATGATGACAATGCGCCAGTTGCCCGTGCCCGATGTCTGGGCAAAGAAATGGCCAGCACGGCGCACTTCGTCGACCGTGATCGTGGCTTTCATGCGGCCCGATTTTTCATCGACGGGGCGCGTCAGATGCAGGAGGTTATGCGAAGCCCCCGAGGTGATCTGGCGGCTGACGGCCGAATTCGGATCGGGTTCTGCCAGCAACGCCGGAGCCAATGCCGGGTCCGGGTGCGAGAGCACATGATTGGCAAAACGAAAGGCAAGCGTTGCCTTGCCGATGCCTTCCGGGCCTTCGATCAGGATGGCATGGTGGCCTTTGCCGGAGCGATAGGATTGCGCCAGGAAGGCTTCCGCTGCCTCATGGCCAAAAAGCGCGCTGTTTTCGGCAGGCGCTATCGCGCCGTCCAGAACATCCGGCTGCTCGACGCTCATGATACGCCTTCCGTCTCGCCACCTTCGGCGCCACTTTCGGCAGAGGGATAATCGGCCAGCAAGGGCGTGACGGCCGCCATGACATCGCCGGCAATGGTTGACTCGTCGCGCGTGGCGTCAATGACGCGACAGCGCTGCGGTTCCCGGTTGGCGATGTCCAGAAAGGCCTGCCGGCGCGTTTCGTGAACGGCGATATTCTCGCGCTCGTAACGATCCGGGGTTTCGACACCGGCGGCAATCGCCCGCGCCTGCGCCCGCGCCAGACCGGCTGCGGCGGGAATATCGAGAATGATGGTCAGATCGGGCGGCGTGCCATCAATCGCCACGCGTTCCAGATGGCCCAGAAAATCGGCGGAAAGCTCTCCGGACACGCCCTGATAGACGCGCGACGAATCCATGAAGCGATCACACAGAACCATGGTGCCGCGTTCGAGCGCCGGGCGAATGACGTGGCGCACATGGTCGTTGCGTGCAGCCGCAAAAAGCAGTGCCTCCATGCCCGTGCCATAGGATTGCGCCGCGCCTGAGAGCAGGACATGGCGAACGGCCTCGGCCCCGGACGAGCCGCCGGGTTCACGCGTCACCAGCACCTCGAAACCGCGCCGCGACAAGCGGTCGGCCAGATGGCGGATCTGCGTGGATTTTCCCGCGCCCTCACCGCCTTCGAATGTGATGAACAAGCCTCTTGTTTTGGGCAATGCGTAATTCCATCCACTGCAACGCCGGATTCGGCTTTGTCACTTCATAAAACATGCGCGCCGCGAAGCAAATGCCGAAGACGGACAAGAGGTCCTTGACGTCAATGACCGAAAATCAGGGTTTTCAGGGCGTCGCTCGCCCGCGATTTCAAGGGACCCGCCGCAACCGCTTCATTGGCATAGACCGGGGCCTGGTGCAGCACCGTATCACCCGCCAGAATGCGCACCATGCCGATTTCCTGTCCGCTCTCCACCGGAGCCTTCACCGGGCCTTGATAGGTAATGTCGGCGGTCACTTTTCCTGCGGCATCATTCGGCACATAGGCCAGCACGTCCTTGTTGGGCTTGACCGAAAGCGTATCGGTGGCACCGCCATAAATTTTCACCGCACCGACGACCGTTCCGGCACTGAAAACCCGTTGCAGCGAGAAGCTCGAAAAGCCCCATTCAAAAAGACGCACCGCCTCATCGCGGCGTTCCTTCTCGCTGGCAAGGCCGCTCATGGCCAGATAAAGGCGTGTATCGCCACGCCGCGCCGTCGCCACCAGCCCGAAGCCCGCCTTTTCCGCATAGCCCGCACTGAAGCCCGATATACCATCGATCACCCCCAGCAACGGATTCTTGTTGCGTTGGCGGATCTTGCCCCACTCGAAATCCGGCTGCGCATAAAGCGGGAAATAGGACGGATAAGTCTCCTCGATATGGCGGGCCAAACGAAGAATATCGTTGATGGTCGTGACGCTTTCCTGCGTTGGCAGGCCAGTTGCGTTGCCAAAGCGCGATGCCTTCAGGCCAATGGTCTTGGCGCGTTCGTTCATGCGCGCTGCAAAGGCCGCCTCAGAACCGGCCATGCCTTCAGCAAGGGCAATGCAGCCATCATTGGCGTTCTGCACAATGATGCCGCGCAAGAGATCGGCAACCGAGATGGAGGAGCGTACCTGAGCAAACATGGTTGTCGTGCCCGATGGCGCGCCCCCCATCTGCCAGGCATTGTGCGAAACCGGGTACGTTGCCTCGGCGCTGATCTCGCCGCGCTCCAGCGCATTGAGCGCCACCTCGACCGTCATCAGCTTGGCAAGAGAGCCTGTGTTGAACGGAATATCGACGCCGCGTGAGAGAAGAACGGTGCCGGTTGATGCCTCCATCATCAAAATGCGCGGTGCCTTGGCCTCGACAAGCGCATCACCCTCCGCCGCGAAAGCCGCAGTCACGGCAGCCAGCAGAAAGGAGAAGCAGAAGGCGGCAAGGCAAGTCAGGCATTTCATATGAGTGGCGGTCCTGTGGCGCGGGAATGAACCCGACAAGAAAAAGGGGAACACCAGCGGCGCTCCCCTTCCCTTTATATGCGCTTTTCACAAAATACCGAACCCCACTTCTGGGATATCAGCCTCAATTCCCCATCGGCTGGGCGCCGGTGCTCCAGACCATGGCCGGAGCGCGGGCCGTCTGCGGCGCGACGGCAGCAAATGCGGCGCTTTGGGCCTGCGGCTTGGCATAGGCAACGCTGGATGCCACAGCCTGCTGGGCAACGACGACCGGCTGGCCTGCCATCATCGGACGCGGCATCGGTACCGGGCCAAACTGCGGAAGTGCGGCATAGGTTGCGGATGACATGGCAGACGCGGCTGCATTCTGCTCAGCCGACTCCGACATCATGGCAAAGGCCGACGGACGATTGCCACCGCTGCTCGGCGTTGCGCCGTTGAGCGCCGTGCTCATGGAGGTGGACGACGAATAGGTCTGCATCTGCTGGCGCATGGGCGCATTCGAGGCCACCATGACGCCCGATGCGATCTGCCCTTCCGGAGCCACCTGCGGCAGGCGATCACCCTTTCGGGTGTAAGAGGCCATCAGATAGGGCATGTCATGCCCATCGAGCGGGGCCTTGCCGACATATTGCACGTTCACCTTGGCGGTGCCGGTGCGCTTGATGTCGAGCAGATCGGCGGCCTTATTGGAGACGTCAATAATGCGGCCCGGATGATAAGGGCCGCGGTCATTGACGCGCACGATCACCGAAGAGCCGGTATCCATATTGGTGACGCGGGCGTAGCTGGGCAGCGGGAACGTGGGGTGAGCCGCTGAAAGGTGAAGCTGGTCATAAACCTCGCCATTGGCCGTCAGGCGACCATGGAAGGCGGAACCATACCAGGAGGCAAGGCCGCTCTTGTTATAGGCCATGTCTTCCTTGGGAACGTAGGTCTTGCCCTTCACCTGATAGGGCTTGCCGAGCATATAGCGGCCGCCGCCCTTCGGGATATTCTTGCCATCAGCCACACGCGGGCTGGCCCGAACGCCGTATTCCTTCTCGGAGAAGTATTCCTTGCTCCGCGGCTTGGTCGTTTCCGCCTTTTGCGTGGTGGCGCAAGAAGCCATGGAAAGGCAAATTGCCGGCACGAAAAGCCAGCCCATCTTGCCCTTGAAATTACGTCCAGATTTGAATTCGAACATCAGGTCCCACGCTCGTATTAGGTCGGCATAACGCAAAACTCCGACCGCCCTCCCCGCTACGAAGCCCTCAACGGGGAAAATCGACACCTAATTCAATAGCAGATCGTGGCGAAATTGGGAGCCCAAGAGGGCTAATGACTTATTACCATTAAAATTCGATAGATTATGGTTATCAAACAGTTAATGGCGCAGCGCGGGTGTGGCGCACGTCAAATTGCATCTGCGCCCGATGAAGGTGCCTGAAGGCGAACCGTGGCACATAAATGACAGGCTCAATTGCCTCTTGCAAATCACGGCCCGTTCAAGCCATAAGGCGATTGAAGGATGGGTGGCCGAGCGGTTTAAGGCTCTAGTCTTGAAAACTAGCGTACGGGGAACCGTACCGTGGGTTCGAATCCCACCCCATCCGCCAATCTATTTATTTTTTAATCGAAGATGCGCTCATATGTTCATGGCTCGATTTTCAGTAGCATTTATCTTCTTGTTCTGTTCGGCGCTGAATGTTCATGCGCAGGAGAGTCAGTCACAATCAATGCCATTTGACCAGTGTCTCGCTACAATTCGAAATGTAGCGTCTCAACTTGGCGTAGCTCCGATCAATATTGTCGAAACGAACGACCTGCGTATTGTCAGGTTTCCAACATCTGACGGGTCGGTGCTTGTGTCTTGTTCCAAGCCAGACTCGAAGATGGTGATGACTAAAAGTAATTAGTCACCTCTCACACAAATTTGATTGTGCGGCGCAATATCGGGTTTTGGACCGCTTTGCGCGCCATGTTTGAACATTGCACGCCGTAGATGGCGTTTCGGGTGGCGTTTGGCGTCAAATTCGTCAGTGTTGCAAGAAAATTTCGCCTCTGGAAGAATTTGCGGCACCGCATTCCAAACGCCTTTACAAATCGAAATATGACACTTAGATGAACGTGACGCCCAGCGGATCCACACGTGGAGCGCCTAAATTGGAAACTCTGCCCGCTGCAGAGAAAATTCCCTGCCCATGAAAGACCGCCTGTCGCCTCCCCGACAGGCGGTTTTTTCGTTCGAAAGGGCTTGGTCTTGTGACGCGCCTATTCGACGCGGCAAGATTACCAACTATTCACTTCAAAGCATGTCCCGCTTGTGTCACCACACGAGAAGATTGATTTTGGCTTTTGCTCACGTCGCAAAACGGGCAAGGCCGACGCGAGGTTTTCACTCTCGCGGGAGAGGTGACTATGACTGAGAAGAATTCCGCTGAAAAAAGCACTGGTGCGGCGTCGGGAATGCCGGATCTGGCCGCCATCCTGTCGGCTTCGGGTGATCGTCAAAAAGGCGGGCGAAAGACCTGGCTCTGGACATCTGTCGTCATTCTCGGGCTTGTCGCTGGCGGCTATTATGTCTTCTTTTCCGGCTCGGGGACGACTTACCGCTATACGACGGCTCCGGTGACACGGGGCGATCTGTCGGTCATCGTCACAGCCACCGGCTCGGTTCAGCCGACGGAACAGATTGAGGTTTCGAGCGAGCTTTCCGGCACCGTGCGCTCCGTCAACGTCACCTATAACAGCCCGGTGAAAAAGGGCGATGTTCTGGCTGAACTCGACACGAACAAGTTGCAGACCGATGTGCAGAGCACCAAGGCCAAACTGGCGTCGGCGAAAGCCAATGTCTTGAAGGCCACGGCGGAACTCAACGCGGCCAAGACAAAGCTTGATCGTCTGAAAAGCCTTGTCGGCAGCCGCGTTTCCAGCCAGCAGGATCTGGATGCCGCGCAATATGCCTATGATGCCGCCAGCGCGGCCAAGCAGATCAACGAGGCCAGCGTTCTGGCCGCAGAAGCGGACCTGCGTCTGGCGGAAGTCAATCTCGGCAAGGCGAAGATCGTCTCGCCGATTGATGGCGTTGTTTTGACGCGCGATGTCGATCCGGGCGCAACCGTCGCCTCCTCCCTCTCCGCGCCGACCCTTTTCACCATTGCCGGTGATCTGCGGCAGATGGAGTTGCAGGTGGCCGTTGATGAGGCGGATGTGGGTGAGGTGAAAGTCGGCCAGAAGGCCAGCTTTACCGTCGACGCCTTTTCCGAACGCAGTTTCCCGGCGGAGATCGAGACCGTTCGCTATGCCTCGGAAACGACGTCGAATGTCGTGACCTACAAGGCGATCCTGACCGTCGATAATCAGGAAATGCTTTTGCGGCCCGGCATGACGGCCACCGCCGACATCAATGTGGAGTCGGTCAAAGATACGCTGATGATCCCCAATGCGGCGCTGCGTTACACGCCGCCGACCGTCAGCGCGAAGTCATCGGGATTTAGCCTCAGCCGCATGTTCCGTCCGCCGCGTCCGTCCGGTTCTGGCGCGACGCAGCAGAAGACCGATATTCCCGGGGATCGCACGCTTTGGGTGCTGCGTGATGGCAAACCCGTCTCCGTTCAGGTCCAGACGGGTCCGACTGATGGGCGTAATACGGTTGTGCGTAGCGGCGAGATCAAGGAAGGCGATCCCTTGATCACCGATGCCACGATGGCTGGCAAGTGAGGCGGTCATGAGCCATCCGCCCCTCATTGAATTCCGGCAGGTCTCGAAAATCTACGGTCGCGGCGAAGCGGAAATCCGCGCGCTGAATGGCGTTGATCTGAAGATCGAAGCCCATGAATTCGTCGCTATTATGGGGCCTTCCGGCTCCGGCAAATCGACAACGATGAATATCATCGGTTGCCTCGATGTGCCGAGCAAGGGTGAGTATCTGTTTCAGGGCATTCCGACGAGCGGCTTCGGGCGCAATCAACTGACGCTCTTGCGGCGGCACATGCTGGGTTTCGTGTTTCAGGGGTTTAACCTTCTGCCGCGAACCTCGGCCATGGAGAATGTGGAATTGCCCCTCGTCTATCGCGGCATGGAGGCCGGCGAACGGCGCAAGCTGGCGCGTGAGGCGCTGGCGCGTGTTGGCCTTTCGGGTCGCGAAAATCACACTACGCAGGAACTGTCCGGTGGTCAGCAGCAGCGTGTGGCCATTGCGCGTGCCATTGTCACCTCGCCCGCGGTTTTGCTGGCGGATGAGCCGACGGGCAATCTCGACACCAAAACCTCCATGGAAATCATGGATCTGATGACGTCACTCAACCGTGATCAGGGCATTACGGTGATCATGGTCACCCATGAAAACGACATTGCCGCCTATGCCCGGCGCATTATCCGCTTTGTCGATGGCCGAATGGATAGCGATCAGCCGAACCCCGGCAAGGAGGCCATCCATGCTCTTTGAGACGATGAAGCTCGCGCTGCGCGCCATCAGCCGCAACATGTTGCGTTCGTTCCTGACGGTGCTGGGCATCGTAATTGGCGTTGCCGCCGTCATTGCCATGGTGACGATCGGTAACGGCACGACGGCGCAGGTTTCGGCAGAACTTTCCAAGCTCGGCACGAACATGCTGTTCGTTCGCCCCGGCCAGTTCGGTCCGGGCCGTGTGAGCTCCAGCGCCAAGAGTTTCACGGATCGCGATGTGGAGGCCATTCACAGCCAGATTTCCGGGCTTCGCGCCGTCGCCCCCACCAATCGCTCGTCGGCCATGGCCATTTATGGCGGCCAGAACCACTCGACCTCGATCATCGGCACGAACAACGACTATTTCATCGCGCAGGATTGGGATGTGGTGGCTGGCCGTGAGTTCCTGCCCGGCGAGGAGCGCGGTGGTCAGGCGGCCTGCATCATTGGCCAGACTGTGAAGAAGGAACTGTTCGGCGCTGTGGACCCGGTTGGCCAACAGGTGCGGATTGGCTCCATTTCCTGTCCCGTTGTCGGTCTTCTGGCCGCCAAGGGGGAATCCGGTATCGGCAGCGACCAGGATGACGCCATCATCATGCCACTGACGGTGTTCCAGCGCCGCATCAGTGGTTCGACGGATATTTCGACCATTTCGCTTTCGGCCATGGATGGCGTTTCCACCTCCAAGGTTCAGTCCGATGTGGAGAACCTGTTGCGGGAACGACGCAAGATTCTGCCCGGCCGCGAGGATGATTTCTCGGTCAACGACATGACGCAGATGGCGGCCGCCATGACCGGCACGACCACGCTTCTGACCGGCCTTCTGGGCGCGGTGGCTGCCGTCAGCCTGCTGGTGGGTGGCATCGGCATCATGAACATCATGCTGGTGTCGGTGACCGAACGCACCCGTGAAATCGGCATCCGACTGGCGATTGGCGCGCTGGAAAAGCAGGTTCTCACCCAGTTTCTGGTGGAGGCCGTGACGCTGTCGCTGCTTGGCGGTGTGACCGGCATTTTGCTGGGATTGGGTCTTGCATGGCTTGGAACAAGCCTGATGGGTGTGCCCTTCGTCACCAGCCCGGCGATCATCGTGGTGGCCTTCGTTTTCTCGGCAGCGATTGGCATGCTGTTTGGCTATTTTCCGGCACGCCGCGCCGCGCAGCTGAACCCGATTGAGGCGCTGCGCCACGAATAAAGGGCGGCGGGGGGTATTACCTCACGTCATTCTGCGGACAAAGGTCGCAAACCTCACTCTTCGTCATGGTCGGGCTTGACCCGACCATCCACAAGCCAATGAAGTGATGGATCCTCGGGTCAGGCCCGAGGATGACGGAAGTGGGGAGGCAAGGTTTTAATCAACCCACCCGGTGGCATCACCCCGCCTGCTTTACCAGCTCCGCCAGATGCGTCATCACGACAGCTGCGCCCGAAAGCCGCTTTTCGGGCGTTGGCAGGTCGCGGTTGAGATAGACGCTGTGGTCGGGGCGGATTTTCGCCATGCTGCCCTGCTTGGCGATATAGCCGACAAGGCCCGCCGGATTGGGGAATTCCTTGTTGCGGAACTGGATAACAACGCCCTTCGGCCCGGCTTCCAGCTTCTCGACATTGGCGATGCGGCACAGCGACTTGATGTAGACGACCTTGAGCAGGTGCTGCAGCTCGACCGGCAGCGGCCCGAAGCGGTCGATCATTTCCGCACCGAAGGCATCGATTTCCTTCAGTTCCGTGATCTCGCCCAGACGACGGTAAAGACCCATGCGCAGATGAAGGTCCGGTACATAATTTTCCGGGATCATCACCGAGGTTCCGACCGAAATCTGCGGCGACCAGCCACGCTCGGCAATGTCCTCATCGCCCTTCACTTCGGCCACGGCTTCCTCGAGCATCTGCTGATATAGCTCGAAGCCGACTTCCTTGATGTGGCCGGACTGTTCTTCGCCAAGAAGATTGCCCGCACCGCGAATATCAAGGTCATGGCTTGCCAGCTGGAAGCCCGCGCCCAGCGTATCGAGCGATTGCAGCACCTTGAGGCGGCGATCCGCCCCCGTGGTCAGGACCTTGTTGACCGGCAGCGTGAAGAGCGCGAAGGCGCGCACCTTGGAGCGACCAACGCGGCCACGGATCTGGTACAGCTGCGCCAGACCGAACATATCGGCGCGGTGGACGATCAGCGTATTCGCCGACGGCACATCAAGACCGGATTCCACGATGGTCGTGGACAGAAGCACGTCATATTTGCCCTCATAGAAGGCGTTCATGATGTCTTCCAGCTCGCCCGCCGCCATCTGGCCATGGGCAATCGCGACCTTCAGTTCCGGCACATCCGACTGCAGGAAGGCCTGAATATCGGCGAGGTCTGCAAGGCGCGGGCAGACATAGAAGCTCTGGCCGCCGCGATAATGCTCGCGCATCAGCGTTTCGCGGATCACCAGCGGATCGAACGGCGAAATAAAGGTGCGCACCGCCATACGATCAACCGGCGGCGTTGTGATGAGCGAAAGCTCACGCACGCCCGTCATGGCCAATTGCAGCGTGCGCGGAATGGGCGTTGCCGACAGGGTCAGGACGTGCACATCCGACTTCAATTCCTTCAGCCGTTCCTTGTGCTTCACGCCAAAATGCTGCTCTTCGTCGATGATCAGCAGGCCGAGATTGGCGAAATTGATGCCCTGCCCCAAAAGCGCATGGGTGCCGACGACGATGTCAGTTTTGCCTTCGGTGACGTTCTTCTTGACCTGATTGAGTTCCTTGGTGCCGACAAGGCGTGAGGCCTGTTCAACGCGGATGGGAAGGCCGCGGAACCGCTCGGAGAACGTCTTGAAATGCTGGCGGGCGAGAAGCGTGGTCGGCACGACAACGGCCACCTGAACACCATTCATGGCGGCGGCAAAGGCGGCGCGCAGCGCCACTTCCGTCTTGCCGAAGCCCACGTCGCCGCAAATCAGGCGGTCCATGGGTCGGCCAGCGCCGAGATCCTCGCGCACCGCCTCGATGGCGTTCATCTGGTCTTCCGTTTCCTCGTAGGGGAAGCGGGCGGCAAATTCGTCGTAAAGCCCCTCGGGCGTCGTCAGCACGGGCGCATGACGCACAAGGCGGGCTGCGGCAACCTTGATAAGCCCGCCTGCCATATCCAGCAGGCGCTTCTTGAGCTTGGCCTTGCGCATCTGCCATGCGCCGCCACCCAGCTTGTCGAGTTGGGCATCGGAGGATTCCGAGCCGTAACGCGACAGAAGGTCAATGTTTTCAACCGGCAGGAAGAGCTTGGCGTCGTCGGCATAACGTAGTTCAAGGCAGGCATGTTCGGCGCCTGCCACCTTCAGCGTGCGTAGGCCCACGAAACGGCCAATGCCATGTTCGGCGTGAACGACGATGGAACCCTCGTCCAGCCCCGCCACCTCGGCAATGAAATCGGCGGCGCGCTTGCGCTTCTTCGAGCGGCGGACCATGCGGTCGCCGAGAATATCCTGCTCACCGACAATGACGAGGTTGCCCGCCTCAAAGCCGTTTTCCAGCGAAAGGACAGCCGCACCCGCCTCGCCCTTGCCGAGTTTCTCAACCTCTTTCCACGAGGCGACGGGCTTCACCTTGTCGAGGCCGTGTTCGGCCAGAACCTGCATCAGACGATCAAGCGATCCTTCAGACCAACCGGCCACCAGAACCTTAAAACCCTTGGCGCGCTTTTCAGCGATATGCTTGACGGCAATGTCGAACACGTTGACGCGCTGTCCCTCGCCCGCTTCCGTTGCCATCGGCGCGAAACGCGGTCCGGCATGGGCATCGAGTTCGAGAACGCGTGTTGCGCCCGTCTCTGCCTCGTTGAACGGCGTCAGGCGGATGGCGCGGCGCTCGTCCAGAAGCTTGGCAAACTGCTCGGCCCCCAGATAGAGCTGGCCGGGCGGAACGGGCTTGTAAGGCGCACCTTGCGTGGTGCCATGGCCCTTGCCGGGCGTCGCACTGTCCTGGCGGGCCTGATAGTAATCCTGCACCAGCTTGGAGCGTTCAACCGCCGCCTCGCGCACCGTATGATCGGTGACGATGCGGAAGCCTTCGAGATAGTCGAAAACCGTCTCCAGCTTTTCATGGAAGAGCGGCAGCCAGTGTTCCATGCCCGCATAGCGGCGGCCATCGGAAACGGCGACATAGAGCGCGTCGTCGCGGGTCGCCGCGCCAAACAGGCTCAGGTAATTCTTGCGGAAGCGGCTGATCGCATCCGGCGTCAGCGTGACTTCGCTCATGGGGTTCAGATCCAGCGAACGGACCTGCCCGGTGGTGCGCTGGCTGGCCGGATCAAAGGTACGGATGCTTTCCAGCGTATCGCCGAAGAAATCGAGGCGAACCGGCTCTTCAGCCCCCGGCACGAAGACATCGAGGATGCCACCGCGCACGGCATATTCGCCCACTTCGCGCACGGCGGGAACGCGGTCAAAACCGTTCTTTTCCAGTGTGGCGGCAATCAGTTCCATGCGGATCTGGTTGCCCGGCTTGGCCGAAAAGCCGGAGGCTGCCACCACATCACGCGGGGCGACCCGCTGCAGCATGGCATTGACGGTGACAATCAAAATGGCCGGATGCGGCGATTTCGCAAAATGCGCCAGGCCGGAAAGGGCTGCCAGACGGCGGGCCGATGTGTCGGCGCTCGGGGATACGCGGTCATAGGGAAGGCAATCCCAGGCGGGCAGTGTCAAGACCGGAATGTCGGGCGCGGCAAAGGAAAGCACCTGTTCCAGATCGGCCATGCGTTGACCGTCTGAAATCACATAGGCCACGGGCTGGCCCGCGCGCGCCAGTTCCGCCAGCAGGAACGGGTCCATGCCAGCGGGAACATGTCCCACGGTCAGCGCCTCAGCCGAAGCGCCAATCCTTTTCGCGTCATAACCGGGAATCATCACTGGGCCGAGAGGCTTTCCGTCGTCACCGGATCAAATTCCGGACGCGTTTCGCAGATGCGCATGAACATGGGCGTCTGCATATGTTCAGGGATGGGCTTCGAACCATTGATCCAGCTGATCAGGTCCTGATCCTCTTCGCGCATCACATGTTCCAGTGCATCGAGTTCCTCGTCGCTGAAATTGGCGATTTCGCGTTCGGCAAACTGGCCAAGCATCAGGTCCATTTCGCGAATGCCCCGGTGCCAGCAGCGATAAAGAATGCGGCGGCGGCGTTCGTCGAGATCGGCGCTGCTACGGGTCAATCCTGTCATGGGGTCACCTGAATGGTTTGGTTTAAAGCGATATGCGCTGTTGATGCGCGCTTCTATAAACCGTAATTTCCCGCCTGTCAGCCATTCGCGGCACGCTTGCCCCATTCGTTCAGGAGTTCAGCCCCTATCATGCGCCCAGCCCTGCTCGATCCCCTCTTTGCCCCGGTCGAATCGCTGACGGGCGTCGGGCCTAAGCTTGGCGTTCTCATCGCGAAGCTGACGGGCCGTGACGAGGGCGAGGAGGCGCGCGTCCTCGATCTTCTGTTTCTGGGCCCGCATTCCCTGATTGATCGACGCGAACAGCCGGAAATCGCCTTTGCCAAGGAAGGCGGCGTTGTGACGATTAAGGGATGGGTGGATCGCCACCAGCCGCCGCCGCGCGGCAATCGCGCCGCTCCCTACCGGATTTTCCTGCGCGATGGCACGGGCGAACTGGCGTTGACCTTCTTCCACGCCAAGGGCGACTGGCTGGAACGCGCACTTCCGATCGACGAGGAAGTGATGGTGAGCGGCAAGGTGGACTGGTTCAACGGTCGCGCCTCCATGGTTCATCCCGATTATATCGTGAAGGTCAGCGAAGCCGATAACCTGCCGCTGGTCGAGCCGGTCTATCCGCTGACGGCGGGCCTTTCGCCAAAATTGCTGCGCAAAGCCATTGATGCGGCGGTGGCTCGCCTGCCCCATCTGCCGGAATGGCTCGATGAGCCGATGAAGGTGAAGCAGGGCTTTCCCGCCGCCGATGACGCCTTTCGCCGCTTGCATGATCCGCGCGACGCCACCGACATGGACCTGCAGGCCCCGCATCGCCGCCGCCTTGCCTATGACGAGTTTCTGGCCGGTCAGGTTTCGCTGGCGCTCGTTCGTCGCAACATGCGACGCACCAAGGGGCGGCCGATCCGTCCAGACGGGCATCTGGCCCGGCAAATTCTGGAGCACCTGCCCTTTTCGCCCACCGCGAGCCAGCGCGAGGCCATTGCCGATATTTTGAAGGACATGGCGGGGGAAGAGCGCATGTTGCGGCTCATTCAAGGCGATGTCGGCTCTGGCAAGACGCTGGTCGCGCTCTTCGCCATGGCGGCGGCGGTGGAGGCCTGCGCGCAGGCTGTTTTGATGGCGCCAACGGAAATTCTCGCCCGCCAGCATTACGCTACGTTAAGCCGCTTTCTGGCCCAGACCGATATTCGCGCCGAGTTGCTGACCGGCAAGATGAAGGCGAGCGAAAAGAATGCCGCCCTTGCCCGCATCGCCTCGGGCGAAGCGCATATCATCATTGGCACCCATGCCGTGTTTCAGGAGGGCGTGACCTATCACGATCTGGCCTTGGCGGTGGTGGATGAGCAGCACCGCTTTGGTGTCCATCAGCGCCTTCGCCTCACCGCCAAGGGGCTTTCGCCGCATATGCTGGTGATGACGGCAACGCCCATTCCGCGCACGCTTGTGCTCGCCGCCTTTGGCGACATGGATGTGTCGAAGCTCACGGAAAAGCCCGCAGGCCGAAAGCCGATCCAGACCGTGACCGTCCCCAATGAACGCATTGGCGATGTTGTCGAACGCCTGCGCCATGCGGTGCGCGACGGCAAGAAGGCCTACTGGATCTGCCCTCTGGTGGAAGAGAGCGAGGAAAGCGACCTCACCTCGGTTGAGGAGCGCCACGCGACCTTGCAGCAGTTTTTCGGACCGCAGGCGGGGTTGATCCATGGCCGGATGAGTGCCGCCGAAAAGGATGCCGTGATGAACGCCTTCAAGGCGGGCGACATCCGCCTGCTGGTCGCGACCACGGTGGTGGAGGTCGGTGTGGACGTGCCGGACGCAACGATCATGGTCATCGAACATGCCGAGCGCTTCGGCCTTGCCCAGCTTCACCAGTTGCGCGGGCGTGTCGGGCGCGGCGATGAAGCCTCGTCCTGCATCCTGCTCTACAAGGGGCCGCTTTCGGAAAACGGCAAGGCGCGTCTCAGTATCCTGCGCGAGAGCGAGGATGGCTTCCTGATTGCCGAAGAGGATTTGCGGCTGCGCGGTGAAGGCGAGCTTCTGGGCACCCGCCAGTCGGGCACGCCCGGCTTTCGCATGGCAAGCCTTGAGGCGCATGGCGATCTTCTGGAAACGGCGCGCAAGGATGCGGCCTATCTGATCGACCGCGACCCGGAGCTGGAAAGCCCGCGTGGCGACGCCATTCGCACCCTGCTCTATCTGCACCGGCGCGATGAGGCGATCCGTTATTTAAGGGCTGGCTGATCGTCTTCCGCGCCCGGCAATTTGAAGTCGGGATAGACCAGACCACCGGAAATCAGAAGCTTTGCCGCATCTTCCGGAGACATATCGAGGACCGTGACCTTGTCTTTCGGCACGAAGAGCAGGAAACCGGCGGTCGGGACGGGCGTCGGCGGCAGGAACACGGCCAGCATTTCCTGTCCGAGTTCATTGAAGCGCACCTGAAGCTCCCCCTTCACCTCGGAAGCGATGAAAACCATTGCAAAGGTTCCGGGGCCGGGAAATTCCATCAGCCCGACCGTGCGGAAAGATTGGTTGTTTTCCTTGAGTACCGTTTCGAAAATCTGTTTCACGCCCTTGTAGATCGGGCGCACCAGCGGGGTGCGGTTCAAAACGGATTCGGTGAACGTCACCACCCATTGACCGATGAGGTTCGAGCCGAGAAAGCCGATGACCGTGATGATGATCACGGCAATCAGCAGCCCCATGCCCGGAATGGCGAATTGCAGATATTCTTCCGGGTTATAATGCAGCGGAATATAGGGCTTTACCCAGCTGTCGGCCCAATGGATGAAGGTCCAGATCAGCCAGCTGGTGATGACCAAAGGCGCACAGATGATCAGGCCCGTCAGGAAGCTGTTCCTGAGGCGGGTTCCAAAGGAGACCTTGTCGGCACTGTCACTCATGCTTCAGCGGTGTCCTTGGTCATGAAGGCCGGATGGAAGGAAACAATGCCGGAGGGCACCGGCCCTGACAAGGGCAGTGCCATGAAATAGTCCGCCGGAATATCAGGCAGAACAAGCGCTTCCCGCGGCGCAAAACCAAAGCGGCGATAATAGGCGGGCTCACCCACCAGCACGCAGCCACCGGCGTCAGCGTCTTTCATCCAGGCGATGGCAGCGCGCATCAAGGCCGAACCGATGCCCTGCCCCTGCAGGTCCGGCAGTACGGAAATCGGCCCCAGACCAAACCAGTTGGTCTCGGCATCGTTGATCCGGACCGGGGACAGCGCCAGATGCCCGAGAATGTCGCCACCGGCCTCGCACACGAGCGACAATGACAAGGCACCTGCCGCCCGCAAGTCTCGAACGATCGCCGCTTCGGTGCCCTGACTGTAGGGGTGCCCCTCGAAGGCGAGATGCGTCACCCGACCAATTGTCTTCTCATCGCCCGGCAATTCGTGGCGAATGATCATTCCACCGTGACCGACTTGGCGAGGTTGCGCGGCTGGTCAACGTCTGTGCCCATGAAGACGGCGGTGTAATAGGCAATCATCTGGATCGGCAGAGCGTAGATCATCGGCGAGATGATTTCCTCAACCATTGGCAACACGATGGTGGCCATGGTCGGAAGCTTCGAGGCGGCAGCGCCCTTCTCGTCCGTGATGAAGATGATCTTGCCGCCGCGCGCGGCCACTTCCTGCATGTTGGACACCGTCTTTTCGAAGAAGCGGTCATGCGGGGCAATGACGATCACCGGCATGTTTTCGTCGATCAGGGCAATCGGGCCATGCTTCAGCTCACCGGCGGCATAGCCTTCGGCGTGGATATAGGAGATTTCCTTGAGCTTCAGCGCGCCTTCAAGCGCCAGCGGATAGCTGGTGCCACGGCCCAGATAGAGCACGTCCTTATAACGCGAAAGATCACGCGACAGGCTTTCGATCTGCGGCTGGATGCTGTTCAGCACGCGCGTCATGATGCGCGGCATTTCCATCAGCGCCTTGACGAGCGCGGTTTCTTCGGCAGCCGAAATCGTGCCGCGTTCGCGACCGGCAGCAATCGAAAGGGCCGCCAGAACGGCCAGCTGGCAGGTGAACGCCTTGGTGGAGGCCACGCCGATTTCCGGACCGGCGAGAATCGGGAACACGGCATCCGATTCACGGGCAATCGTCGATTCCTTGACGTTGACGACCGCGCCGATCTTCAGACCTTCTGCCTTGCAATAGCGAAGCGAGGCCAGCGTATCGGCGGTTTCACCCGACTGCGAGATGAAGAGGGCTGCCTGATCCGGCGAAAGCGGCATTTCGCGATAACGGAATTCCGACGCCACATCGATTTCGACCGGCAGGCGGGCATAGCGCTCGAACCAGTATTTGCCCGTCAGGCCCGCCAGATAGGCGGTGCCGCAAGCGGAAATGGCAAGGCTGCGCACGGCGGAAAAATCAATGGCCGTATCGACCTTCACCGTGCCGGAGGTGAAGTCGATGTAGTGGCTGAGTGCATGCGAAATGACTTCCGGCTGCTCATGGATTTCCTTCTCCATGAAGTGACGGTGGTTGCCCTTGTCCACGAGGAAGGCGGCGGCCTGCGTGATCTGGCGCGGGCGCTCCACACGGTTGCCGTTGTGATCCATGATCTCCGCACCCTTGCGGTTGATGACGACACAATCGCCATCCACCAGATAGGTGATCTCATTGGTGAACGGCGAGAGTGCAATGGCATCCGAGCCGATGAACATTTCACCCTTGCCGTAGCCAACGGCCAGCGGCGGACCGGAGAGCGCACCCATCAGCGTATCCGGGTCGTCCTTGAACATCACCACCAGCGCATAGGCGCCGGTGACGCGACGCAGCATCTTGAGCATGGCGTCGCGATGGCCGAGCCCTTCGCGGGTATACTTGGCGAGCAACTGGGCCACGACTTCCGTGTCGGTCTGGCTCTTGAAGCTTGCGCCATCGGCCAGAAGCTCGTCGCGGATTTCGGAAAAGTTCTCGATGATGCCGTTGTGAACAACGGCGACGCCATCGACGAAATGCGGATGCGCATTGGTCTCATTGGGAACGCCATGGGTCGCCCAGCGGGTGTGAGCAATGCCGATATTGCCGGCCAGCGGTTCGTCGGCCAGACGACGTTCCAGATTGAAGAGCTTGCCTTCGGCGCGGCGGCGGTCAAGCGCGCCTTCGTGGATTGTCGCGACGCCCGCCGAGTCATAACCGCGATATTCGAGGCGCTTCAGCGCGTCCACAAGACGACCGGCAACCGGCTGGGTTCCAACAATTCCGACAATGCCGCACATTTTGCTCTCTCTCGAAATCAGATCACGGGAAGCATATTGCTTTGCCGCAACTCATAAACGTCTCAACCGGCGAGCGCAAACGCGAGGCCGGTCACATTCGGTTTCGGTCCGTAACGCTGACCTATTCCTTGGGCTTGGACTTGGCGGCCTTGGCCGCCAGATTGCGCTCGCGGATGACGACCGCGCGGCCCGGCTTCATTTCCTGACGCGCGCGACCGAGCGCCAAGGCCTCATCCGGCACATCCGTGGTGATCACGCTGCCGGATGCCACCAGCGCGTCGTTACCGACCGAAACCGGCGCCACCAGAGAGGTGTTGGAGCCGATAAAGGCCCGCTCGCCGATCTTCGTCACATGCTTGTTCACGCCATCATAATTGCAGGTGATGGTCCCTGCCCCGATATTGGCGTCCGCGCCGATGAAGGCATCGCCGATATAGGTCAGGTGATTGACCTTGGCGCCCGCGCCAATCTCGGCCTTTTTCACCTCGCAGAAATTACCAACCTTGGAGCCTTCCCCCAGATGCGCGCCGGGGCGAAGGCGGGCGAACGGACCAACCGTCGCGCCCGCTGCCACATGGGAACCTTCCAGATGCGAAAAGGCATGGATGACCGCGCCGCTTTCCACCGTGACGCCGGGGCCGAACACGACATTCTGCTCGATCTGCGCGTCCTGACCAATCACCGTATCATGCGAGAGGAAAACGGTTTCCGGTGCTAGCATGGTCACGCCCGACAGCATGATTTCGTGGCGGCGGCGCTTCTGCCACATCGCTTCGAGAACGGCGAGTTCGGCGCGCGTGTTGCAGCCGGTCATTTCCTCTTCCGACGCTTCGACCATCGCTGCCTTGCCGCCAAGTTTGCGAACGATCTCGACGAGGTCGGTCAGGTAGTATTCGCCCTTGGCATTGTTGTTGGTGATGCGCTGCAGGAGATCCAGCGCGCGCTTGCCGTTGATGGCCATGATGCCACTATTGCACCATTTGACGGCGCGCTCGGCGTCGGTTGCGTCCTTTTCCTCGCGAATGGCGTAAAGGCTGCCCTTCTCGGTCAGAAGGCGACCATAGCCGGTCGGATTTTCGGTATGGAAGCCGATCACCACGACATCATTGCCCTCAGCAAGCTTGCGGCGCGCTTCGATAAGCGGCGCGGGCGTGATCAGCGGAACGTCGCCATAGGCCACGAGAACATCATGATACTGCCGGGACAGCGCTTCGCGCGCCATGAGCACGGCATGGCCGGTGCCCAGCCGCTTATCCTGCAGGAAGGGTTCGACAGGAATACCTTCCCTGGCCGCCGTTGCCGTGACCTTTTCAGCGTCACGTCCCACCACCAGCGCCACATTGCGCACGTCCGCAGCGCCAACGGCGCGCATGACATGCGAAATCATCGGCAGCCCGGCGACCGGGTGCAAAACCTTGGAGAAGCTGGACTTCATCCGGGTGCTATCGCCCGCGGCGAGGATAACGGCCAGACAGCTGCGTTCCATGGAAGGGTCCTTTCAGGCAGACGGGAAAGACCGCGCCCGGACAGACGCGATTCCTGAGTGTCTTCATATCAGCCGGATAAGGCATGACAAGAGGCGCTGGCGGGTCTGTATGCCGCTTGGTTAAGCGCGGTCGGGAAGGCCCATGCGAACGATCTTTTCCATGATCGAGCGTGCCAGCTCGCCGTTGCGTGCCTGCAATGCGCATGACAAGGTGCGATAGGTGTCCGCATCCGCAGCACTCAAGGGCCCGGCCATGGCCGGATTGCGCTTGATGCGCAGAACCGTTGCTGTTTTGAGTGCTGCTTCCGAAGACTGGATGAAGACATTGGCCGACGCCTCGGCAATCGCAACATGAAGGTCGAGCAGCAGGGTGATCACCTCTTCCGCGGGTGTTACCACAGACACGAGCCGGTCCAGGCGGCGGAGGATGGCGTTGATCTGCTGCGGCGTACCATTCGTTGCGGCGAGCATGGCCGCCGTCGGCTCCAGCATCAGGCAGATTTCCTGCAACTGGCCGAGAAGATTATCCTCAAGACCCGCCTCAATGTACCAGTACAGGACAGAGGGATCATAGTGGTTCCACTCATTGCGCGGGCGAACAGAGGTGCCCACGCGAACGCGCGGATTGATCAGCCCCTTGGCGTCGAGCGTTTTCATCGCCTCGCGCAATACGGTGCGCGAAACGCCAAAACGCAGCGCCAGATCCGTATCGCCGGGTAAGATTTCACCGACGGAATAACGCCCGGCAACAATGTCCTTGCCCAGCGCCTCAACCACTCGTGAGTGGTTGGTCGCGACACGACGCTTCTTCAGTATCGTTTCAAGAGCCGGTTTACGCAGCAATGTCTGCAATCTCGTTTTTCAGTCGCTGGTGCCGCGCAGGTGGATTGCGCGTGGGGCACTCTTGGACTTGGAAGGGTGCAAATTTATTCGGCTCGAATGGGCTGGTTCGGGCGCGACATGCATCATGCATTGACCGGGAGAATAAACGGACAGGCATTCTGCCGCTTTAAGTTTTTGATGCGAATAATAACCCGCACTTACTTGTAAGGGATCACTAAAATACGAAATAAATGGCAATGAAAAGCCCGGATTGGACTAAACCAATCCGGGCTATCCTTGGCCCCTCGATGGCCCCTTTTGCATAAGGCGGCGCGTGAGAGGCGTTCTATTCAGGCTGGCAGCCGATTACTGCGGCAGCTTGTCGTCAACGCCAGCGACGTAGAAGTTCATGCCGAGCAGCGGGCCGTCTTCAGACTTTTCGCCAGCCTTCAGCCATTCGGTGCCGTCCTGCTTCTTCACCGGGCCGGTGAAGGGGTGAAGTTCGCCCGACTTGATCTTGGCTTCCGTGGCTTCGGCCATGGCCTTCACGTCATCCGGCATGTTGGTGTAGGGCGCCATGGTCAGGATGCCGTCCTTGAGGCCGTCCCACATGCCTTCCGACTTCCAGGTGCCGTCGATCAGCGCATTGACGCGCTTGATGTAATAGGCGCCCCAAGTGTCGACGATCGCGGTGAGCTGCGTCTTCGGACCGGCGGCGATCATGTCAGAAGCCTGACCGAAAGCCTTGATGCCACGCTCGGCAGCAACCTGCATCGGAGCCGTCGTATCGGTGTGCTGCGTCAGGATATCAACGCCCTGGTCGATCAGAGCCTTGGCAGCGTCAGCTTCCTTGCCCGGGTCGAACCAGGTGTTGGCCCATACGACCTTCAGCTTGAAGTCCGGGTTGACGGACTGGGCGCCGAGGATGAAGGAGTTGATGCCCATCACCACTTCCGGGATCGGGAAGGAGGCGATGTAACCGGCAACGCCCTTGGTCGACATCTTGGCCGCGATCTGGCCCTGAATGTAACGGCCTTCATAGAAGCGCGAGTTGTAGGTGGCGAGGTTCGGAGCCGTCTTGTAGCCGGTGGCGTGTTCGAACTTCACCTTCGGGAACTTGGAAGCCACCTTCACGGTTGCGTCCATGAAGCCGAACGAGGTGGTGAACACCAGTTCGCAGCCCGAACGTGCCATGCGCTCGATGGCGCGTTCAGCGTCCGGACCTTCCGGGATGTTTTCGAGGTAGGAGGTTTCGACCTTGTCGCCAAGGGCCTTTTCCAGCTGCTGGCGACCGAGGTCGTGAGCCTGCGTCCAGCCGCCGTCGGTCTTGGAACCAACGTAGATAAAGCAGATCTTGTGCTTGTCAGCAGCAGAGGCGGCAGCCGTCATGCTGAACAGAACAGCAGCAGATGCAGCAAAGGAAATGAGAAGTTTCTTCATGATGTCCTCAGTTTCAGGTTGAAGTCGTTTGTAGGACCATCCCCGGCCGTCATCAGCGGTCGGGAACGAAGGCTTTGCCGAGCGAGGCCGGCGTATTGATGAGCGTCATGCGACGATTATGCGAGATCAGCACGAGTACCACAACGGTGGCGGCGTATGGCAGGGCCGAAAGGAACTGCGACGGAATGCCCACCCCAAGCGCCTGAGCGTGAAGCTGGCCAATGGTGACGGCCCCGAAGAGGTAGCCGCCTGCCAGAACCCGCCAGGGCCGCCAGGAGGCAAACACCACCAGCGCCAGCGCAATCCAGCCGCGACCGGCGGTCATGTTTTCCGTCCATTGCGGCGTGTAGATCAGCGACAGTTGCGCTCCGGCGAGACCGGCACAGGCGCCCCCGAACATCACCGCCAGATAGCGCAGGCGAATGACGCCGATGCCCAGCGCATGGGCCGAGGCATGGCTATCGCCAACGGCGCGAAGCTTCAGCCCTGCCCGGCTCTTGAACAGGAACCAGTTGACGCCGATGACAAGCGCAATCGACAGATAGAATATCAGGTCCTGCTTGAAGAGCAGCGGGCCGAGGAAAGGAATATCGGCCAGAAGCGGAATGTTGATCTGCGGCAGCTTGATGCCGGGCTGACCGACGAACGATTCGCCGAGCATGCCCGAAACGCCCAGACCGAGGATGGTCAGCGCCAGACCCGTGGCAACCTGATTGGCCACCAGCGTCAGCGTCAGGAAGCCGAACAGCAGGGAGAACAGAGCACCGACGACAATGCCGGCCACTACGCCGACATAGGGCGACCCGGTGATGGCGGTTGCGGCAAAGGCTGAGACCGCGCCCATCACCATCATGCCCTCTACCCCGAGGTTCAGAACGCCTGCGCGCTCCGTCACCAGTTCACCCAATGCGGAGATGACGAGCGGAGTCGCTGCCGTAATGATCGTCAAAAGAATGGCTTCGATGATCATGCGGCGTCTCCTTCCGCTGCGCGCTTGCCGGAAAAGACGAGCCGGATGCGATAGAGAATGAGCGTATCGCAGGACAGCACGAAAAACAGGAGAAGCCCCTGAAAGACGCGCGTGACCTTGTCGGATACGCCAATCGAAAGCTGTGCGCCCTCGCCGCCGAGATAAGTCAATGCCAGCACCAGACCGGCGGCGACGATGCCGAAGGGATTGAGGCGACCGAGGAAGGCCACGATGATGGCAGTGAAGCCGTAGCCGGGCGAGATGACCGGGCGCAACTGGCCGATGGCCCCGGACACTTCCGAAATGCCCGCAAGGCCCGCAAGTGCGCCGGAAAACAGCATCGAAAACCAGATCATGCCGCGGCTGGAAAAGCCCGCGAAGCGCCCTGCTCGTTCCGACTGGCCGAGTACGGAAATCTGGAAGCCTTTCAGCGTGTATTTCATCATGAAGGCGACGCCGACGGCGGCGACCAGCGCGAAGACAAAGCCCCAATGGGCGCGTCCCGATTCGGAAAAGATTTCCGGCAACACACCGACCGGCGCGAACTGGCGCGTTTCCGGGAAGTTGAAGCCTTCCGGGTTACGCCAGGGACCGCGCACCAGCCAGTCGAGGAAAAGCTGGGCGATATAGACCAGCATGAGGCTCGTCAGGATTTCGTTGGTGTTGAAATGCGCCTTCAACAGCGCCGGAACGGCGGCATAAAGCGCGCCTCCAATCATGCCCATGATGAGCATGGGCAGCAGCAGCCATTCCGGTTGCCAGCCGTAAAAGACGACCGGCAGGATGGAGCCGAAAATCGCCCCCATGATGAATTGGCCTTCGGCACCGATGTTCCAGTTATTGGAGCGATAGCAGATCGACAGGCCGACCGCGATGAGGATGAGCGGTGCCGCCTTGATGGCCAGTTCGTGCAGCGACCACACTTCCATCAAAGGCATGATGAAGATCGCGTCCAGCGCTTCAATCGGATTTTTGCCCAGTGCGGCAAACATGATCGCCCCGGCAACGATCGTCATCGCGAAGGCAATCAGCGGCGAGGCCGCCATGAAGAATTTCGACAGGCGGGGCCGCCGTTCCAGCTCAATGCGCATCAGCCGCCTCCGCACCTTCGTTCTTTTCGTGCATGCCGCCCATCAGCAGGCCGATCTTTTCGCGGTTCATGTCACCGGCCGGGAACGGCGCGGAGAGCTTGCCCTCGGAAATAACGGCGATGCGGCTGGCGACTTCGAAAATCTCGTCCAGATCCTGACTGATCACCACAACGGCAGAGCCATTGCGCGCCAGATCAACCAGCGCCTGACGAATGCGGCTCGCCGCGCCCGCATCAACACCCCAGGTCGGTTGATTGACGATCAGCACGGAGGGCTGGCGATCCAGCTCACGTCCCACAATGAACTTCTGCAGATTGCCGCCCGACAGAGAGCCCGCTGGCGGGTCTTCCGCCGACTTGCGCACATCCATGGTCTCGCTGATACGCTTGGCGGCGTCTGTCAGCGTTCCGTGGCGGATGATGCCCAGTGCGCCGCCGCTCAGAAACACGTTGCGATCCGACTGGTTGCGGGCCAGAAGCAGGTTTTCCGAAAGCGTGAGCGCCGGTACGGCGGCATGGCCATGGCGCTCCTCGGGCACAAAACCGGCCCCCAACAGGCGGCGGTCCGTAATGCCAAGATGGCCTGCGGCCACACCGCGAATGGAGACACTGTTTCGGTCAGCCTGCGGGAATTCACCGGACAGGGCATCGAACAATTCGCCCTGGCCGTTGCCTGCCACACCGGCAATGGCCAGCACTTCTCCGGCCTTCACCTCAAATGAAATATCCTTCAGCGTGACCGCAAACGGTGTGCGGGCGGGAACCGTGAGATTGCGCGCCGAGAGGAGAACGTCGCCCAGTTCCTGCGTTTCGTCGCGTTCCACGCTGGCAACTTCAGCACCCACCATCATGCGGGCAAGCGAGGCCGGCGTTTCCTGACGCGGGTCGCAAGCGCCCGTGACCTTGCCGTGACGCAGAACGGTTGCCCGGTCACAGATGCGCTGCACCTCTTCCAGACGGTGGCTGATATAGAGCACCGAGCGCCCTTCGGATTTCAGCTTGTCCAGCGTTTCAAACAGCTTGTCAGCTTCCTGCGGCGTCAACACCGAGGTCGGTTCATCGAGAATGATCAGCTGCGGGTTTTGCAACAGCGCGCGCACAATCTCGATGCGCTGGCGCTCGCCGACCGAAAGGTCTGCCACATGGGCCGATGGATCGAGCGGCAGACCGTAGGCCTTCGAGAGCTTGGCTGCCTCGTCCGCGACCTTGGACAGCGGAATATTGTCATCGAGCGAAAGCGCAATGTTTTCCGCAACCGTCAGGGCTTCGAACAGCGAAAAATGCTGGAAGACCATGCCGATACCGATATGGCGGGCATCACCGGGGGATGGAATGGTCACGGGCTTGCCGTTCCAGACGATCTGTCCTGAAGTCGGCGCCAAAACGCCGAACAACATCTTCACAAGCGTGGATTTGCCCGCTCCGTTTTCACCGAGAAGCGCGTGGATTTCACCGGGCATGATATTGAGATCAATACCATTGCACGCGGCAAAGGTTCCAAACAGCTTGGTCAGCTTCCGGATGGACAACAGCGGCACCGCTGCCGGTTCAGTCATATGGCCTTATCCCCTCAGTCCCCATCCGCTCAGCGGGCCATTTTGGCCTCATTGACGAGCGCTAGGGTCCTTTTATTTTGCACCGCCTAATTATTGACCACCGCCGCCGGGGCGATGCAAGCGATTTTTGGAGTTGTATGCAATGAGGGCAATAGGTTGTTTCACTCAGCGCGCCCAAGTGTGGGAAAAAGCTGCAACACGGCACCGATGAAATAAAGATAGAGGCCGCTGAGCGACACACCGAGCTTCACCCAAGACGGCGTTTCGAAGCCGTGCAGCAGCGCGTAGACGCCAAAGCCCGACCAGACGAAGAAGATGGCGAGATTGAGCGGTCGCAGGCGCTTGACGCGCACCGGATGCAGGAAATGGATGGGCAGGAAGGTCAAAACGACCGAGATCAGCACGACAATCGAAGCGGTCAGTTCGCCAGCGCCCACCACAAACAGGGTGAAAATCACCATGTTCCAGACCACCGGGAAGCCCGAGAAGAAATATTCGTCCGTCTTCATGCCCATGTCGGCATAGTAGATGGCGCTGGAGACGACGATGGCACCGCCCGCCAGAAATGACCACGGCTCACCGATCATGCCGCTCTGGTAGAGGGCAAAGGCGGGCAAAAGCACGTAGGTGACGTAATCAATGATGTTGTCCAGCGTATCGCCCGACCAGTTGGGCAGGACTTCTTTCACCCGAACGCGCCGGGCAATGGGGCCATCGATGCCATCCACGAAAAGGGCAGCGGCCAGCCACCAGAACATGGCGACGAAATCCTTCTCCGCAGCGGCCAGCACGCCGAGAAAGGCCAGAAACGAGCCCGATGCGGTGAGGATATGCACCGAAAAGGCCCGGATTTCCGCATAGGGAACGCGCTTGTAATTGAAGATCTTCATTCGCTTTGCCCCCAAAGTCATGCCGGTCCTTCGGGGATTGCTTGTAGTGCATAATGGGGCCTCAATGAAACCAGTCCGGCGCGGAATTTCGGGAAAAAGTAAGCGCCCTTACGCATCGGAACGTTTGCCGCATGGAAATTCCCGTGCGCGACCTTTAAAGTGCCACCAAATCGAAATGCCTTCGGGAGCGCGTTGCATGGAAAAGTTCGAGATTGCAGTGGTGGGTGGCGGCCTTGCAGGCTTCATTGCAGCCTTGGCACTGGCCCGCGCCGGTCGTTCCGTCGCGTTGATTGCCCCGGACCCGGAGAAAAGCGATTTTCGCACCACCGCACTCATGGACCAATCGGTGCGCTTCATGGAGCGGCTCGGCCTTTGGGAGCGCGTTTCGCCGGATGCAGCCGGGCTGGCAACGATGCAGATCATTGACGGGACCGAGCGGCTGATCCGCGCGCCAATTGCCAAGTTCCGCTCGTCAGACATCGGCATTCCGGCTTTCGGCTATAATTTCGTGAATGCCACGCTGCTAGCAGCTCTGGCAGACGCCGTTGCCGCCGAGCCGAACATCACACGCTTTACCAGCGCGGCGGAAACCGTTTCGCCACAGACGGACGCCGTGCGCCTGACACTTGGCGATGGCAAAGAGATTGAGGCCGCCTTTGTCGTGGGGGCTGATGGTCGCCGCTCGAAGGTGCGTGACGCCGCCGGCATTACGATTCGCACCTGGGCCTACCCGCAGACCGCGCTCGTTTTGAATTTCGCCCACACAATCCCGCATGAAAACACCTCGACCGAATTCCATACGGAAACCGGGCCGTTCACGCAGGTGCCGCTGCCGGGGGATCGTTCGAGCCTTGTCTGGGTTGTGCGCCCGGAACAGGCGGAAGCCCTGCTGGCGCTCTCGCCCGACGCTTTAAGCACGCGTGTCGAGGCGCGCATGCAGTCCATGCTGGGTAAGGTCACGGTGGAACCCGGCGTGCAGGCTTGGCCGCTGTCGAGCCTTGTGGCGAACCATTTCGGCAAGGGGCGGATTGCCCTCATTGGCGAAGCGGCTCATGCCTTCCCGCCGATCGGGGCACAGGGGCTCAACCTTTCGCTTCGCGATATCATCGCGCTGGTTGATCTTCTCGGCACGGTTCCTGAACGTTCCATTCCCGGCGATGCGGGTGATCGGTTTGATCGCCGCCGCCGCGCCGACGTGTGGAGCCGCACCTATAGCGTTGATCTACTCAACCGCTCGCTGCTTTCGGCCTTCCTGCCGGTGCAGATGGTGAGGGCTGCGGGCCTGCACCTTCTCTCCGCCGTCTCGCCGCTGCGCAACATGCTGATGCGCGAAGGCGTAGAGCCGGGTCGCGGTTTCCGCGCCCTGCCCTCGATCCTCAAGGATGTTGTGCTTCGTCGCTGAGGATTCTCAAAACCATCCGGCGCGGATGGCGTAGAGAAATGCCGTCAGCGTGAAGACCGAGCAGACGGTGGTGATGAGGATGGTGGCCGACGCCTTGTCCTGCCACGCTCCATAGACCTGCGCCATGACGTGAACGCTGGCCGCCGTCGGAAGCGCTGCCACCAGCATTGCCGTATGCACCCAGACCGGATCGAACCGACCGGCAAGCGACAACACCGCAAAGACCACCAGCGGATGAACGATCAACTTAATCGGCACCGCCACGAGAATATCGCGCGGCACGCGGCCGACGGGTTTCAGCGCGAGTGTCACGCCAATCGAGAAGAGCGCGACCGGGGCGGCTGACTGTCCCAGCCCATCAACCAATTGCATCAGCGGGCGGGGTTGCTGCCATTCAAAGGCGGCAGCCAAGAGACCCGCAAACGCGCCGAGCACGAAGGGATGCGACAGAACCTTGCGGGCGATATCTCCGGAAAGCCGTGCGACCGATCGCCGATCCCCTTGCGCAAAGGCCATGAGGGCCGGAACGACCATGAAATGCGTAGCGTTTTCAAAGCAGACGATGAGGGCCACCGGAATGGCGGCCTTTTCCCCAAAGGCCAGCAGCGAAAGCCCCGGCCCCATGAAGCCGATATTGCCATAGGCCCCGGCGAACGCCTGCATGGTGGCGTCTGGAACGGAAGCGCGACGCCAGAGCACGGCGGCGGCATAAACCGCACCGAAAACCAGATAGGTCGCGCCGATATCCATGAGGATGAAATCAACCCGGGCGATATCGGCAAAGGGTGCGCGCGACACCAGCTTGAACAGCAGCGCGGGCATGGCGGCATAAATCACGTAGATGTTCAGCCAGCCAAGCGCTTCGGCACCCTGCTTGAAGTAGAGGGCTGCGACGTAACCGATGGCAATCAGCCCGAAAAAGGGAATGAGCATGCCCAGCACTTCCGCCATGCGTCACTCCTTGTGCTGGCTGCGGTCGAGGCGGTCTCTTTAGCCGATCCGGGAGAGAATGGGAAAGGTCTGCTGGAACCAGATGGCCGCATCGCTGACAAAGCCCGACAGGAAGGCAAGGCCGGTGAGGATGAGAAGGACGCCCATGACCTTTTCGACCACCCCGAGATGGCGGCGAAAGCGCGTGAGGAAGCGCATGAAAGCCCCGGAAAAGGCAGCGGCAATCCAGAACGGCACGGCAAGGCCCAGCGAATAGATGGCGAGCAGCAGTGCGCCCTCACCCACCGTTTCGCGCACGGCGGCGATGTTGAGGATCGCGCCCAGTACGGGGCCGATGCACGGCGTCCAGCCAAAGGCAAAGGCCAGACCCATGATATAGGCACCGGAGAGCGTGGCGGGCTTGCCGCCGCCCTGAAAGCGCGCCTCACGCGACAGAAACCCGATGCGGAAGACACCAAGGAAGTTGAGGCCCATGATGATGATGACCACGCCGCCGATCTTGGCGAGCAGGTCCATATGCTGTCTCAGCAACAGACCGACGCTGGAGGCGGCAGCGCCGAGGCCTACGAAAACGGTGGCAAAGCCAAGCGTGAAGAACAGCGCCGTCAGCAGAATGGCGCTTTTCGAGCGCCCCTCACCGCTGCCCTCTTCGCGGAACTGTTCCAGCGAAATCCCGGCCATATAGCAGAGATAGGGCGGTACAAGCGGCAGAACGCAGGGCGAAAGAAAGGACAGCGCTCCCGCCAGAAGCGCGCTCAGAAACGAAATATCGGCAATCGACACGGACAGACGCTCCTGCGCACCAAAATACGGAAGCCCGAAGGCCGCGTCTTCCTAACCCCGGCAAGAGGGAATTGCCAATCACCTTTTCGCGCCCGCGACGGCAAATCGCATGGACGTAACATCGCCACACATTTCACAGTGAAACCGGCGTCATTCGATGTTAAGTTGTTACATCAAAAAAATACATATTAAAGATGGAGTAAATTATGATGGATCATATCCTTAATGATGAAATTTGGAAAAAAATCCAAGCCGCACAATATAGTTGGCAAATAAATCAGACTGAATTGAATGAAATTAAAAATATAACCGGCCTTCCAGTAGGCGTAATTCAGAATATAAATTGCTTAGATGGCCGGAGGGAAATTGGACAATGTCTTTTTCGCCAGAACAAAAAATCTGTCGCAAGATGGATCGTCAAGGATTGGGGCGGCATAAGAAGAGGGAGTAACGACACCATTGATGACTGGATGTTCAAACTCAAGCAGTTCGATAACGAAAGCGTTGAGAAATTCATTCATCACTATGGGGTTAAACGGATTTCGTCCTGGAGCAAAATCCTTGCGTTTGCGGACCCAGAAAAATACGCCATTTACGACTCACGGACCGCCACAGCGCTGAACTGCATTCTATTTAAGAAGGAGTGCGACGTTCAGTTTTATATGCCCCCAAGCCGCAACGAAAGAGTGATTTTCATTCAAAATAACCTCAAAAAATACACAAAAAACAAATACTACACTATACTGCGTTATAGTGAATATATTAAATATTTAGATCATTTTGTATCGAAGAGATATTTCGAAAATAAACTCGAAGCTGAGCAAAAGCTTTTTGCTTTTGCTGTCAGTGACGATCTATTCGACTACCTCGGAATTACCCCGCCACGGCCCGAACAGGCTGGGGGTGGACGGTGTGGTGGCCGGTCAAGGGCTCGTCGCGATTTTCCAGCATGATCGCCATGCATTCCGGCAGAATGCTTTCAAAGGCCTTCACGCATTGCGGATCAAACTGAGAGCCGGACTGCTCGATGATGTAGGCAACGGCCTTATCGACGCTCCACGCTTCCTTGTAGGGGCGCACCGTGGTCAGCGCATCAAACGTATCGGCAATCGCAACAATGCGTCCGGCCAGCGGAATGGCGGTGCCTGCCGAGCCGAAGGGATAGCCGGTGCCATCCCAGCGTTCGTGGTGGGTGAGCGCAATTTCGGCCGCCAGCTGCAGCAGGGACGATTTCGATTCGGCGAGAATGTCGTAACCCGCCAGCGTGTGGGTCTTCATCTCGTTGAATTCCTCAACGGTCAGCTTGCCGGGCTTGTTGAGAATGGCGTCCGCAATGGCCACCTTGCCGATGTCATGCATGGGAGCGGCCAACCGGATTTCACGGCAAGCCTCGTTTGACAGACCGCAGGCCCTTGAAATCGCTTCCGAATAGGCCCCGACGCGAATCGTGTGGCGGGCCGTTTCCGCACTCTTGTAGGCAGCGGCTGTCGTCAGGCGTTCGATGATTTCGATTTCGCGTTCATGCAGTTCGGCAACGGCCTTGTCGACCTCGCTGCGCAGCCAGTCGGCCTGATTCTCCAGCTTGTTCTGGGCATCAACGAGCGCCATCAGATTGCGCAACCGCGCCTGAAACTCGAGCGGGTTGATCGGCTTGGCGAGAAAATCTATGGCGCCGGCTTCAAGGGCCGCCATGCGCGTTGCCGTATCCGTATCGGCGGAGACGAAAACGGCGGGCTTGTTGCGGAACTTCTCGTTTCTGGCCAGTTCCTTGAGAAGCTCGATGCCGTTCATGACCGGCATCATGTAGTCGATGATGGCGATGTCGTAATCGAGTTGCGGCAGGTCATCCAGCACCGCCACGGGCGACGCGTAGGCGACAGCCTCTTCCCCCATCCGTTCCACAAGCTTTCGCAGGAAGATCAGGTTCGTATTGTTATCTTCGATCAACAGGATACGCATGGCACAGTTCCTAGGCGGCGATACGGCGACGGCAGTCGTCAATCAGGGTTTCAAGTTCATTCACGGCGTCACGCGTCAAAATGACGTTGCGTCGCTGCTGGCAGGTATCCGCCAGCTTGCAGAGACCAATGCTCGCTGCCGCTCCCTTCAGGGTGTGCAGAAGCCGGTCCGTTGAGGTGCGGTCGGGACTTTCAACATTGTGGTAGAGTTCGCGGGTGATGGAGGCTGCATCGACAAAGAAGCTTTCCACCAGATCGGCAAAGCCATCCTCACCCAAAGCGGCAACCATCTCCTCACGGCGCAGGTCGAAGTCGCATTTCTGGTTTTCTTCGGATTCAACAGGCGGCGCGGATGCTTCCTTGACGACCTGTACAACGGGCAAGGTGTCCGGCAGATCGAGAGAGAAGATCAGTTCGCGCAGCTTTTGCATGGAAACGGGTTTTGACTGGAAGCCGTTCATGCCAGCTGCCAGACAGCGGGCGCGGTCCTCCTCGGAAGCGTTGGCCGTCAGTGCGATGATCGGAACCTTGCTGCGCGGTCCCTCAAGGGCGCGGATGTGTTCCGCCGCCTCAATACCGTCCATGCCGGGCATCTGCATGTCCATCAGGATCACGTCATAGTCACGCGCACCCGCGGCGCAGACGGCTTCTCGCCCATCATTCGCCACATCGACCACCTGCCCCAGATGGGTAAGGAGCCCGACGGCAACCTGCTGGTTGACGCGATTATCTTCGACGAGAAGCACGCGCAGGCTAGGCAGAGGCCGTTCTTCGGCTCCTGCGGTGGCAATCTGATGCGCCTCGACGGCAACCGCGGGCAGTTCGAACCAGAAGGTGGAGCCCTCGCCCTTGCGGCTCGTCACCCCCACCGTTCCGCCCAGCCGTTCGACGATGTCCTTGCTGATGGCCAGACCCAGGCCCGTGCCGCCATATTCACGCCCGATAGAAGCATCCACCTGCGAGAATGGACGATAGAGCTTTTCGATCCCCTCCGGGTCGATGCCAATGCCCGTGTCCGTGACTTCGAAGCGCAAGCGCGAGCCGCCCAGTTGAAGGCGTTCGGAAACCTTCACCTCCACCGTGCCATCCGCCGTGAACTTCACGGCATTGCTGACGAGGTTGAGAAGCACCTGCTTGAGGCGCGTTGGATCACAGGAGATGACCGGAAGACGGGCTGCACCGGGCAATTCCAGCGAAAGGCGGTTGCGGTTTTCCACGGCGCGGTCGCGCATCATTTCGATGACGGCATGAACCACTTCCGAGACATTGGTCGGCTTGATGTCGATCGTCATCTTGCCATCTTCGGATTTGGCGAAATCCAGAACCTGATTTAGGATTTCGAGAAGGGCCGCACCTGAGCGGCTGATCGTGCCAAGACCTGCATCGATTTTCGTGGGCGACTTATCTAGCTGCATCAGCTCGACGGTGCCCAGAATGGCATTCAGCGGCGTGCGGATTTCGTGGCCCATCGTGGCCATGAAGCGAGACTTGGCGCGGTTTCCGGCCTCTGCCGCCAGATAGGATCGGTTGAGGTCGCGCGCCATGTGCTCGAAGGTGAGACCGGCGGCCCGAACCGAACGCAACTGGCGACGCAAGAGGAAGATCAGCCCACCGACGGACGCGACCAGCAACAGCACCAGCGCGCCGGACTTGAACTGAAGGGTGAGCAGCGCGTTGCGGGCTTCGGCGCGGTCGGCACTCACCGCCGTATTGGCGTAGACGAGAATGCTCTCCGTCTCCTGCATCAACGGGTCCAGAGCAATATCGACACCGCGCAGAGCCTCTATGCTTGTCCGTCCGTTCTTATTGATTTCATCGAAGATTGGCTCCAGCGACAGGATGGCGGCATGGATCTGGGCCAGAACCGGACCTGTATCCTCGTCCCCACCGAGCTTTCGGTCGAACTTTCCTTCTTCAAGGATGCTCATGCGGGAATAGAGGATGTCATAGCGCTGCGAGGCAGACTGCCACATATCAGAGGTTTCATCGCCTTCGACCAGGGCGATATGCACGACCTCATGCAGTTTGCGCACTTCGCGATCCAACTGGTAGAGCGACCAGAGCGCGTTTTCGCGAATGCCGTCCTGAAGCGTCGAATATCGATTGATGATCAGGACGAAAATGATGGCGAGACCCAGCAGCAGCGTAGCCGCGAACATCTGCAGCAGGGCTGTGGCCTTGCTGACACGGCGAATGACTTCGCTGCCTGGTCTCGCCCCGGTTGTCACTCACTCACCTCGATTTGCTTGATCTGCCAGACCGAGCGCGAGAAATACTTCTCGTTGAACAGGCTCGGCGTTGAATCAAACGGGTAGATGAGGAAGAGCGGCCCCTTGTTGCGAACGGACATGGTGTTGCCGTTCATGCGGGTCGCCAGCATGGTATCGAGCGTCATGGCATCTTCCATGGGCACGTCCGCGGCATAATCATTCAAAGCGCGCACCTTCATGGATTTGCCATGGGCACCGGCAGCTTCCAGCACCGCACGCAAAAGCGGGCCGGTGAACGTCACCTTGCCGCTCGTCCAGGGCGTTTCCATCGTGCCAGTGCGGCCCGCGAGCTTTTCCAGCATCTCAAGGTCAAAAACGGCGACATTCTTGGAATTCGGATGTTCCAGGTTGGGACCCGTTACCGTCAGGATGACTTCACCCTTGGGCATTTCGAGAGCGCTGGCCGGGTGATGAAGGGTCACAATCGCAACGGCGCATGCGGCAAGCATTTTCAGTCGCATAATGGTCATGGGCGTTTCCCTGGCGCTCTTGCGGCGCCTCGTTTCAAAACATCGATAGTGCATGAAGCATGTCGAATGTACGCGGCAGGGCTTATGGCGGGGCGCTTGCGGCGGAGCCGGCCTAATGCCAGCGCAGGGATCGTGATCGACGGTACAAGAATACGGTATTTGTATTCTATGATTGTAAAACTGATCGTTACAATTTTAAAGAACCCCAAAACGAGTCAAATAACTGTGTTTAAAACGCGCAGGTTCGTTCGGTTCAAAGCCACAGGGCCGACCGTCGACATTTTGATTTGGAGGTAAGTCGTGGTGAGCGCGCAGGGATTCGAACCCTGGACCTACTGATTAAAAGTCAGTTGCTCTACCGGCTGAGCTACGCGCTCCCTTGGGGCGAAATGCGCCCTTGGAAAGTGCGCGGAACATATGCAGGTGCCTATTTTCGGTCAACCGAAAAATGATCACGCGGGAGAATTTCCCTGCATTCGTGATCCTGCCGCGTGCGGTCAGAGCAGAGCGAGGATGGCAAGGACGAACGCAAACACCGAGGCCAGCGCCAGTTTTTCCGGCAAGTGTCCCGTATTCATTGAACGAACGGAAACGTCTTCGTTCTGGGTGTTGTACGTGAATTCCATATTTTCTGCCCTGCAACCTGTTTTTCAGCATATTGCCGGAGGATGCGGCGCCTCGCAAAAGCAGCCGTTCCAAATATTCAACGCTTCTCAAAAAACGAATCCACGCGGCCTATCGAGACGGCAAACCAGTTTCGCCGCGCTAAATGACTTCGCCTGCCTTGGCTTTAGCGGAAAGATGAGCCAGAACAGCGCCACAGGTTCCTGCGAACACAAACGGACAAGCAGATGCGGCAAAAGACAGTGGCCATCTTCGGCGGCGGCCCGGCGGGCCTAGCCGCAGCGGAATGCCTCAGCGCCTCCGGCCATGTCCGCGTTACCGTCTATGAAGCGATGCCCACGGTCGGGCGCAAGTTCATGCTGGCGGGGAAATCGGGCCTCAACATCACCCACGCGGAACCCTATGAGCGATTCGCCGAACGTTTTGGAGCGGCGAACACCTTTCTGCGGCCGGCGCTCGACGCCTTCCGGCCAGAGGACCTGAGGGCTTGGGCCAAAGGACTGGGAACGCCCACCTTTGTCGGAACATCGGGACGGGTTTTCCCAGACGTGATGAAGGCCTCGCCGCTTCTGAGGGCCTGGCGTTCGCGGCTTGAGGCACAGGGCGTGACCATCCTGACACGCCATAAATTCATCGGTTTCGAACGCGGGGCAGCGCTTCTCGATACCCCGGAGGGGCCGCAGCAGGTCGTCGCCGACGCCACTCTTCTGGCCTTTGGTGGCGCCAGTTGGCCGCGTCTTGGCTCAGATGCCGCGTGGGTGGAAGGCTTACGCGGTCAAGGCGTTGAGATTGCCCCTTTCCGGCCTGCCAATTGCGGCTTTGAGCGCGCATGGAGCGAGAATTTCCGGGAACGCTTTGCCGGTGAGCCGGTCAAATCCGTCACGGCCCGGTCGGATGCCGGGGCCACCCAGGGTGAGTTCGTGATCACGCGCCATGGCGTTGAGGGGAGCCTGATCTATGCCCATTCGGCTGCGCTTCGCGATGGGATTGAAGCGCAAAGACAGGCCACGCTTTTCCTCGATCTCGTGCCGGGACGTGATAGAGAGCGTCTAGCGCGCGATCTGGAGCGACAGAGCGCCAAGCTCAGCTTTTCCAATCGGTTACGCAAGGCCGTTCATCTATCGCCGGTCAAGGTGGCGCTCCTCAGGGAATGCGTGCCCGACGCGGCGCAACGTTCGCCATCAGAGCTAGCAAATCTCCTGAAGGCTTTGCCTCTGACTGTTTCCCAACCGCGCCCGATCACGGAGGCGATCTCGTCTGCGGGTGGCATCCGGCTTTCAGCTCTGAATGAGAACTATATGCTCAACGCCCTGCCCGGCGTCTTTGCGGCGGGAGAAATGCTCGATTGGGAAGCGCCGACCGGCGGCTATTTGCTGACCGCCTGCATGGCCACGGGACGAGCCGCCGCGCGCGGCGTGGAAAGCTGGCTCAATCGGTCTTGATCGTGCGCGTGGTGGCAAAGCCCGCCAGAAGCACCGTCAACCCCACGAAGGGCAGCAGCGCATAGAAGCTCCAGTCGATCCCGACATGTTCGGCCACAAAGCCGAGTAGCGGCGGAACGCCAAGTGTTGCCACCAGCATGCACATGGCAAGTGCCGCCAGATTGTCCGCCTGGCTGCGGCCCGGCAGTGAAAGCGCCGTGGAGAAGGCAAGTGGTGCAATGAGCGCCACGCCGCAGCCCGTGAGCGCAAGGGCCAGCCCTGCCGCCCATATATTGCTGGCGTTGATGACCCACACGATGCCGATGATCGTGGCAATGGCCGAGCCGCGCACAATATTGGGTGGCGAAAAACGTCCGCGCAGACTGTCGCCACCGAGCCGTGTCAGCCCCATGCCGATGGTGAAGCAGGCATAAAGCAGCCCTGCGGTTGATGGATTGTCGGTGATGCGTTCGCGGATGAGGAACATGCCCCAGTCGTAGATCGCCCCTTCCGAGATCGCCATGCCGAAAATCATGCAGCAAATCAGCAGGATGGCTTTGCTGGGCAGAATCAGAACGCCGCGCTTGCTGTTCGGGTCTGGAACCGATTGCGCATCCGGGTGCGGCGCGATGGCCAGCACAATACCTGCCGCCATGAAGGTGAAAAAGCCAATGAACCCGAGGTGGGCTGTCGGATTAAACCCCAGTCCCGCCAGCCAGCCCGAGAACAGCGAACCGACCAGAAGCCCCACTGACCAGAAGCCGTGGCTTCGCGCCATCACCCGCGTGCCGGTCGTGCGTTCCGTCTGGCTGACGATCATGTTCGCCGCCACATCCAGCAACGTGCGAAAGCACGCGAAAAAGACGAAGCAGGTGGCGAATCCCCATAGGGGCATCAGTGGAAACAGTGGCAGGACAGCTGCCAGCAGCACCAGCATCAGCGCGGCGGCTTTTCGCGGCGTCAGTGCTTCCACCACGCGACCGGCCAAAGGCAGGGCCAGAAAGGTGCCCAGCGGCAGTCCCAGCAGCGTCAGGCCCAGCACCGCCTTATCGATACCAAGGGCGGCCTGAATCGCCGGCATGCGCGAAAAGAGCGTGATGAACATCACGGCATTGCAGAAGAACAAGAGAGCGGATGGCGCAAGGGCAGCCATGGGGCATTCCGAAACAGGAGGGTTGGTCAGCGCCGAGTAACCGGCGACAACCAAGGGCATGACATGACACCTGCAACGTTGCAAGCGCTTTGGCCGTCACAAAATGTTATAATTTGCGCGGGAATGCACAAACTCACGTAACGTCAATCAAAGCGGATCGATGTCGCCTTTGGCCCATGCCTCTATGGTTTCGGCATAGAAATCGGCGAAGCGGTCTTCGGCGATGGCTTTGCGAATGCCCTGCATCAGGTCCTGATAATAGGCGATGTTGTTCCACGACAGGAGCATGCCGCCGAGCGATTCGTTGGCGCGCACCAGATGGTGGAGATAGGCACGCGGATAGTCGCGCGCCGCCGGGCAGGACGATTCCTCATCCAGCGGTCGCATGTCTTCCGCATGGCGGGCATTGCGGATATTGACCTTGCCGCGACGGGTGAAGGCCAGACCATGGCGGCCTGAGCGGGTTGGCATGACGCAATCGAACATGTCGATGCCGCGCGCGACCGACTTCAGAATGTCATCCGGCGTGCCGACGCCCATCAGGTAACGCGGCTTTTCAAACGGCAGGACGGGTAGTGTTTCATCGAGGATCTGCAGCATGACATGCTGCGGTTCACCGACGGCCAAACCGCCGACGGCATAGCCTTTGAGATCAAGCTGCTTCAACCCTTCCGCAGACCGGATGCGCAGGTCCGGAATATCACCACCCTGCACAATGCCGAACATGGCCTTGCCCGGCTGCTCGCCAAAGGCGACGCGGCAGCGTTCGGCCCAGCGCAGCGACATTTCCATGGCGCGTTCGATTTCCTTACGCTCGGCGGGCAGCGCCACGCATTCATCCAGCTGCATCTGGATATCGCTATCGAGCAGGCCCTGAATTTCGATGGACCGTTCCGGCGACATGTGGTGCAGCGAGCCATCCACATGGCTCTTGAAGGTGACACCCTTCTCATCCAGCTTGCGCAGGCCAGACAGCGACATCACCTGAAAACCGCCGCTATCGGTGAGGATCGGATGCGGCCAGCGGATCAGTTCATGCAGGCCGCCCAGCCGCGCCACGCGCTCCGGGCCGGGTCTCAGCATGAGGTGGTAGGTGTTGCCGAGAATGATGTCAGCCCCTGCCCCGCGCACCTGATCGAGATACATAGCCTTGACCGAACCCACCGTGCCGACCGGCATGAAGGCCGGGGTGCGGATGGTGCCGCGCGGCATGGTGATTTCGCCAAGCCGGGCCTTGCCGCTGGTGGCCTTGAGATTGAAGGTGAAATTCTCGCTCATCGTCAGGATTTCCGAAACAGGAGGCTCGAGTCGCCGTAAGAATAGAATCGATAGCCGGTGGTGATGGCATGCGCATAGGCGCGATGCATCGTTTCAAACCCGGCAAAGGCCGAAACGAGCATGAAGAGCGTCGATTTCGGCAGGTGAAAATTGGTCATCAGCACATCGACAGCCCGGAAACGGTAGCCGGGCGTGATGAAGATATCGGTGGAACCGCTCCAGGGCAGAATGGTGCCGTCCTCGGCCGCGGCACTTTCCAGAAGCCTCAGCGATGTGGTGCCGACGCTGACAATCCGCCCGCCCCGCGCCCTGACGGCATTGAGCGCTGCGGCGGTGGCCTCGCTCACATGGCCGATTTCGTGGTGCATATGGTGATCGTTGGTGTCGTCCGCCTTGACCGGCAGGAACGTGCCCGCCCCCACATGCAGCGTCACAAAATGCCGCTCGATGCCCGCCGCATCAAGCGCCGCAAAAAGGTTCGGCGTGAAATGCAGGCCCGCCGTGGGGGCCGCAACCGCACCGTTTTCGCGGGCATAGATCGTCTGGTAATCGGCGCGGTCCTGCGCATCTTCGGCGCGTTTGGCGGCGATATAGGGCGGCAGCGGAATATGACCGACAAGGGCAATGGCGGCATCAAGATCCGGCCCGGCCTTGTCGAAGGTCAGGGCCACTTCGCCCGCGTCGCGCTTTTCGGTGACGGTGGCTTCCAGCACTGTTTCACCATCGGCGGAGGTGAAGCGAATGCGGTCGCCTTCCTTAATGCGCTTGCCGGGCTTGGCAAAGGCGTGCCAGCAATCCGGCGCAACCCGCATGTGCAGCGTGGCCGAAACTGGCGTTTCCGGCGCACCGGGCCGCAGGCGCACGCCCTCGAACTGGGCGGGAATGACGCGTGTATCATTGAACACCAGCGCGTCGCCGGGCTTCAAAAACGACGGAAGATCAAACACATGATGATCTGCAAGCTCGGGCTTCCCATCGGGCCTCACCACAAGCAGGCGCGCGGTATCACGCGGGCTTGCGGGCCGCAGCGCGATATTCTCATCCGGCAGGTCAAAATCGAAAAGATCTACACGCATTCAACGCTCTAATATTTTAGTCCGGTTCTGACCGCCCGGGTCAATCCTCAGACATGGCAAACCCGCCCTCGCCGTTTCCGGTAAGGGCGGGCCAGACATTCACACCGCTCAGGCGTCGGCAGCAACGCGCATGGAGACGATCGAGTCGGGATCGCGAACCGGCTCGCCGCGCTTGATCTGGTCGATCACGTCCATGCCTTCGATCACCTGACCCCAGACGCTGTACTGCTTGTTCAGCCACGGCGCATCGGTGAAGCAGATGAAGAACTGCGAGTTGGCCGAGTTCGGGCTCTGCGAACGGGCCATGGAGCAGGTGCCGCGCACATGCGGGGTGGCCGAGAATTCAGCCTTGAGGTCCGGCTTGTCGGAGCCGCCCATGCCAGCGCGCGACGGATTGAAATCCGCACCGCCCTGCTTGCCGAACTTCACGTCGCCGGTCTGGGCCATGAAGTCTTCGATCACGCGGTGAAACACCACGCCGTCATAAGCCTTTTCGCGGGCCAGTTCCTTGATGCGCTCGACATGGCCGGGGGCGACCTGCGGCAGAAGGGCGATGACGACCTTACCCTTGGTGGTTTCCAGAATGACGGTGTTTTCCGGGTCCTTGATGTCAGCCATGGGGCTATTCCTTTTCTTCGAGTGTTTCCTACGCAGCGAACAATCGCCACAATCCTATCAGGGTTTGCCGACCGTGACCTTGATCATGCGGTCGGGATTTTGCACAGCGCCGTTGGCGGATTGAGCGCCTCGCTTGATCTTGTCGACAGCTTCCATACCGGAAACGACCTTGCCGACAACCGTATACTGGCCATTCAGGAACGAGCCTTCATCAAACATGATGAAGAACTGCGAGTTGGCGGAGTTCGGGTCCTGCGAGCGGGCCATGCCGACCGTGCCGCGCTCGAACGGCGTCTTGGAGAATTCGGCCTTCAGGTCCGGCTTGTCGGAACCGCCCATACCGGCGCGGCGCGGATCAAAGCTCTTTTCCATATTGCCGAATTCCACATCGCCCGTCTGGGCCATGAAGCCATCGATGACGCGGTGGAAGGCCACGTTGTCATACTTGCCTTCGCTGGCCAGTTCCTTCAGGCGCTCGGCATGCTTGGGAGCCTGCGGGTTGAGTTCCACCACCACCGGGCCATCCTTCAACTGAATGGTGAGGTAATCGGCGGCAAGCGCCGGAAGGGCGGTCAGCGCCAGCACACCAGCGAGCGCGAAACGGACAAGCTTCATCAAAATCTCCCGTGAATGACCGCTCAGCGGCCCAGTTTCGTGTAGAGGGCGTCGCACACGTTCTTCGGAACGAAGGAACTGACATCACCGCCCATGGAGGCGATTTGCCTGACCAATGTGGCGGTAATGGGCTGCGATTCGGCGACAGCGGGCAGAAAAACCGTCTGCAGCATGGGGGCCAGCTTGTGGTTCATGCCGGCCATCTGCATTTCGTAATCGAGATCGGTGCCATTGCGCAGGCCGCGAATGATCATCGTTGCGCCATGGTCACGCGCCGCATCGACCAGAAGATTACCGAAGGAAACGACCTTGATATCGCCCTTGCGTGCGGGCAAAACGGCATTAACCGCCTCATGAATGAGGGCTGCCCGCTCTTCGAAGGTAAACATCGGTGCCTTGCCGGGATGAATGCCGATGGCAACAATCACCCGCGAGGCGACATTGAGCGCCTGCAGGAGAATATCGAGATGGCCATTGGTCATCGGATCAAACGATCCGGGATAGAAGGCTACCGTCATGTTTCCTACCGTTTTGACGCCTTTTGTCATGGAAGCGGCCTCGCCGCAAGCAAAAGCACCTTTTCCGGCCCGGTGATTCCCGTTCCAGCCGCTGAATGAAAGATGAACGGGCCATTCAAGGCCGCTTCAGAGCGACCATGCTTTACTCCTGAACATGAACGGGGCGTTCAAGTGCCGGTTCGAACCGATGGAGTGAGTGATGCTGGTTCTTCTTGTTTTGATTGCGATTTTCGTCGCTGTCGTGCTCGACATCGCTCTTTTCCTGTTCGACGGCAATGTCTGGGACGCCGATTTGCTCGTGAATTCTGAACGCCAGATGAACGGAGCATTCAAGGATGCTTCAGCCACGAGCCGATAAATGAATTCTCAACATGGAATGGAACCAAATACAGGGGTTCCGCATTCTGACTTTCAGAAAGGAAATGCAAATGTCCCTCAAAGGGAATTTGAGCACGCCGAACGCCATCACGCTCATCAACTTCGTTTGGATGACCGTTGTGACCGGAATGCTGACGGCAACCGCCGTCCTTTACGACAATACCCGCGCAGATGGTCTGACGGCCTCCAAGGCCTCCATCACCGCAGCCCGCTATTACGACATGGGATATTCCCGCCAGCAGTAAGTTTGGACCTGGCCGATATCCCGAACGCGAAACAACGCAGAAGGGAGTGGCCATGTTCACGACTTTGACAGTGCTGACCGTCCTCATCACGCTGATGTTTATCGGTTCCGTTATTTCCAGTATCGCCGCACTTCGTGAAGAAGCGCGCGAGAATGACGAGTTCAACCGTCGCGCCAAGACATTCTGATTGAGAGGACACGATCCCTGCAGGCGACCTCCCCTGCTGGTCCTCAACGATTGAAGCCGGACGTTCCCCGCGTCCGGCTTTTTTGTGCTTGTGAGTCAGTGCTACAAACTTGCGGACAAGACGTCTGATGACTGGCCCAGCCTCTTCACCCCTCATCCCGCTGCCGCGACCTTCTCCCCGCAGGCGGGGAGAAGGGGAATTCAAGAGCCGCTCATCCCTTAGGAATGTGAGGCAAGGCTTCCACAAACGGAAAACGGCCCCTTTCGGGGCCGCTTTGGTTCTCTGGTAGGATGATCGGACGCTTATTCAGCGTCACCTTTGCCGGGCGCATCCACAGACACGGCTTCGGCCTCGTCGCCTTCTTCGTCGCCTTCCGGCTCGCTGATGCGCTCCACCGAGACGACCTTTTCATCGCCCGACATGGAGAAGATCGTGACGCCCTTGGTGGCGCGGCTGGCAATGCGGATACCCGCCACCGGCACGCGGATCAGCTGACCGCCATCCGAGACCAGCATGATCTGGTCGCCATCCTCCACCGGGAAGGCCGCAACCAGTTCGCCGATCTCGCCCGTCTTCGACGTGTCGGTGGCACGGATGCCCTTGCCGCCACGACCTGAGGTGCGGAAGTCGTAGGTCGAGGAACGCTTGCCGAAGCCCTTTTCCGAAACGGTGAGCACGAATTGTTCCAGTGCTTTCAGTTCCTGATAGCGCTCGTCGGTCAGTTCGCCGCCTTCGACGACCTCTTCGCCCACCAGTGCGATCTCTTCCTCTTCGGAACCCACGACGCGGCGTTCTGCCGTCGAACGCTTGAGATAGGAGGCACGCTCCCACGGTTCGGCATCGACATGGCCGATGATGGTCATCGAGATCAGGCGGTCGCCGTCGGCCAGCGAAATGCCGCGCACACCGATGGAATTACGGCCCGCAAAGACGCGCACTTCATCGACCGAGAAGCGGATGGCCTGCCCCAGAGCCGTCGTCAGCAGAACGTCGTCGCGATCCGTGCAGGTTTCGACGGAGAGGATTTCGTCACCGTCTTCCTCGAGCTTCATGGCGATCTTGCCGTTGCGGTTCACCTGAACGAAGTCGGAGAGCTTGTTACGGCGCACCGTTCCACGCGTCGTGGAGAACATCACGTCGAGGTTATCCCACGTCGTTTCGTCTTCCGGCAGCGGCATGATGGTGGTGATGCGTTCACCCGGCTCCAGCGGCAGCATGTTGATCAGCGCCTTGCCGCGCGACTGCGGCGTGCCGATCGGCAGACGCCAGACCTTTTCCTTATAGACGATGCCGCGCGAGGAGAAGAACAGCACCGGCGTGTGGGTGTTGGCCACGAACAGGCGCGTCACGAAATCCTCGTCACGCGTCGCCATGCCGGAACGGCCCTTGCCGCCGCGACGCTGCGCCCGGTAGGTGGCAAGCGGCACGCGCTTGATGTAGCCGAGATGCGAAACGGTCACGACCATGTCTTCGCGGGCGATGAGATCTTCATCGTCCATTTCCAGACCGCCATCGATGATTTCCGAGCGGCGCGGCGTGCCGAATTCATCGCGAACGGCGAGCATCTCGCTTTTGACGATGGACTGGATGCGAACCCGAGACGAGAGGATCTCAAGGTAATCCTTGATTTCGTCGCCGATCTTGTTGAGTTCGTCGCCGATTTCATCGCGACCAAGGGCGGTCAGGCGGGCCAGACGCAGTTCGAGAATGGCGCGGGCCTGCTCTTCCGAGAGGTTATAGGTGCCGTCCTCGTTGATGCGGTGACGCGGATCGTCAATCAGCATGATGAGCGATTCGACATCCGAGGCCGGCCAGCGGCGCGTCATCAGTTCATCACGGGCCGAAGCCGGATCAGGAGCCTGACGAATAACGCGGATCACTTCGTCGATGTTGGCAACAGCAATAGCGAGACCCACCAAGACGTGGGCGCGTTCGCGCGCCTTGCGCAACAGGAACTTGGTGCGGCGGCTGATCACGTCTTCGCGGAACGACACGAAGGCGCGCAGCATGTCGAGCAGGCCCAGCTGTTCCGGCTTGCCACCGTTGAGCGCCACCATGTTGCAGCCAAACGAGGTCTGCAGCGGCGTGTAACGGTAAAGCTGGTTCAAAATGACTTCGGCATTGGCGTCGCGCTTCAGTTCGACGACGACGCGGTAGCCTTCGCGGTCGGACTCGTCGCGCAGATCGGAAATGCCTTCGATGCGCTTTTCCCGCACCAGTTCGGCAATTTTCTCGATCATCGTCGCCTTGTTCACCTGGTACGGGACCTCGGTGATGATGATCTGTTCGCGATCACCGCGCATCGGTTCGATGCGGGCGCGGCCACGCATGATGACCGAGCCACGGCCCGTCTCGTAGGCCGAACGGATACCGGCGCGTCCGAGAATGAGCGCACCCGTCGGGAAATCCGGTCCCGGGATGATCTGCATCAGCTCCGGCAGTTCAATCGCCGGATTGTCGATGAGCGCCACGCAGCCATCGATAACTTCGGAGAGGTTGTGCGGCGGAATATTCGTCGCCATGCCCACGGCGATGCCACCGGCGCCGTTGACGAGAAGGTTCGGGAACTTCGCGGGAATGACGACGGGTTCGTTGAGCGAGCCGTCGTAGTTATCCCGGAAATCGACCGTATCCTTGTCGAGGTCATCGAGCAGCGAATGAGCCGCTTTCTGCAGACGGCATTCGGTATAGCGTTCAGCCGCTGGCGGATCGCCATCGATGGAGCCGAAATTGCCCTGACCGTCAATCAGCGGCAGACGCAGGGACCAGTCCTGCGCCATTCGGGCGAGCGCGTCATAGATCGCGGCGTTGCCGTGCGGGTGATACTTACCCATCACGTCACCCGTCACACGGGCGCATTTCACATATTTCTTGTTCCAGTCAATGCCGAGTTCCGACATGCCGAAAAGAATACGGCGATGCACGGGCTTGAGGCCGTCGCGCACATCGGGAAGGGCGCGCGACACGATCACGCTCATGGCGTAATCGAGATAGGAGCGCTGCATCTCCTCGATGATGGAAACAGGTTCGATGCCAGACGGGAGCTTCCCGCCGCCGGATGTCGTTTGCTCAGTCAAGACGGATCACGATCTTTTCTAGAATCACTCCCGTTTTTATAGCGGAAAGTCGAATGGAGCGCCAAACTAAGCGGCCTGTTTTGAACAGCTTTTGCCATTCCAGACCGCTTTAGGGTCGAGACTCAATCAGGTTTCGGGCGTGGCGCGTGCGTGATTTTGTTTCTGAACAGGAGGAAAGACCGCCGTGGAGCATCACTCCACAAGGGCTTTTCGACGCATTCAGGGAGAAAATCCGCCGCGTCCCTTCGGGATATGGTGAAAATCGCCCATTTCGTCGTCGCAAAACCTCGATGGATACTGGATCCACCTTCGGTTTTGCTCCTGGAACTGAACGATTTTCTCTCATACCACGCTTCAAATCCTGATTGGGTTTCGACCCTAAGAGTGAGATTGTGCGCCTCACCCTTCCCAACGGCTCGGAACTGGGCAACAATCAGCGAAATTCTTAGCAGGAGGCGTCATGTCCAACATTGATTTGCTCGTCAACGCCTTCACCACCCTGATCGTCACCATTGATCCACCGGGCATGGCCCCCCTCTTTATCGGGCTCACCCAGGGCATGACGGGCGGCGAGCGAAAGCAGGTTGCCCTTCGCGGTTCCATCATCGCGTTCTGTATTCTGGCCGCCTTCGCGCTCACCGGCGCGGGGATTCTGGGCTTGCTTGGCATTTCCATGGGCGCTTTCCGCATCGCGGGTGGCCTGCTTCTCTTCTTCATCTCCTTCGAGATGATTTTCGAGCGGCGGCAGGAGCGCAAGGAAAAGACTTCCGAGACTGCGATTACCCGCGATCACCTGCATAATATCGCCGTCTTCCCCCTCGCCCTGCCCCTGATTGCCGGACCGGGTGCGATTTCGGCGACCATACTTCTGGCTGGCGACATGCCGGGCGTTGTTGATCGCATGCAACTGATTGCCGTCATCGCGATCTGTATTGGGCTTCTCTATCTCGTTTTGAAGATTGCCGAGCGGCTGGATCGGTTTCTTGGCGTGACGGGACGCGCCATCCTGACCCGCCTTCTGGGCGTGCTTCTGGCCGCACTTTCCGTGCAGTTCGTCGTGGATGGGGTGAAATCAGCGATGGCCGGATAAGGCCGGCGGCTGAGGCCTATTCACGCAAGGCAGGCCCCAAAATGCAAAAACCCGGCCGAAGCCGGGTTTTGTTGGTGCGGTCGAGAAGACTCGAACTTCCACGGGTTGCCCCACAGCGACCTCAACGCTGCGCGTCTACCAATTCCGCCACGACCGCATCGTGGTAGCGCCGGATCGCTCCGACGGGGGTGCATGTAGCAAAAGGATTTCGGGCACACAAGACCAGTTCGAAAGTTTTTTGAAGATAATTTCACAGAGCCGCGAAAGCCCCTGCCATGTAAGGCTTTCGCGAAAAAACAATGACTTCGGCCCTGGCAAGGCCCGCCTGTTTTTTGCTGTCGAAGGCTGTATAACAACGGACCGGCGCTCGCGAATCCTGTTCGCTTTCGCAGTGAGCGGCCAGATTGTTTGCCTGAAAGTCCCGCCATGCTTCGAAATGAAACCGACAAGATCATGCTGCCTGTGCCCGGTTCGCCTCCGGTCGGCTGGCGGGTGAGCGAGGGACTGACGCCCTACCCTAAGGCTCTGGCCTTCATGGAAGCCCGCGCTGCGGCCATTGCCGACGGCACGGCGGATGAACTGGCATGGCTCGTGGAGCACCCGCCCCTTTACACGGCCGGCACCAGCGCCAACGTGGCGGATCTGCTTGAGCCGGGCCGTTTTCCGGTTTTTGATGCCGGGCGGGGTGGCGAATATACCTATCACGGTCCCGGCCAGCGCGTCGTTTATGTGATGCTTGACCTCAAGCGGCGGCGTCAGGATGTGCGTGCCTATGTGGCGGCGCTGGAAGAAGTCATCATCAGCACCCTCGACAAGATGAATATCCGTGGCGAGCGCCGTGAAGATCGCGTCGGCGTCTGGGTGCGCCGACCGGAGCGTCCGCTGCTGCCCGATGGCACCATGGCCGAGGACAAGATTGCTGCGCTGGGCATTCGCCTGCGCAAATGGGTGAGCTTCCACGGGTTGTCGATCAATGTCGAACCGGATCTGACCCATTTCGGCGGCATCGTGCCCTGCGGGATCAGCGCCTATGGCGTGACGAGCCTTGTCGATCTCGGGCATCTCGTCAGCATGGAAGATGTCGACGTGTTGCTTCGCCAGTCCTTTGAAGAGGTCTTCGGCCCCACCGTGGTCGAGGCGTGAGGATGGACGATCAGGCGACCCAGAACACGTTGAAGGGCATGGCCATCATGGCCGCCTGCATGCTGCTTCTGCCGGGCATGGATGCCATTGCCAAGGTGATGGCGGTCGATCATGGCATGTCGCCCGCGCAGGTGACCTTTTACCGCTTCCTGTTCCAGTTTGTCTGCTGCCTGCCGTTGCTGATTGTCGTCAGTGGAAAAGCCGCCTTTCAGGCCAAACGCCCGATGATGAACCTTTTGCGCGGCGCGCTGCATGCTGCGGCCAGCCTCCTGTTTTTCACGGCGGTCAAATACATGCCGCTCGCCGATGTCTTCGCCATCTATTTCGTCGAGCCTTTCATGCTGACGGCCATGTCGGCTTTTTTCCTGCGGGAGCGGGTGGGCTGGCGTCGCTGGAGCGCCATCGTCATCGGGTTTGGCGGGGCGATGATCGTGATCCAGCCGAGTTTCGAAATCTTCGGCTGGACGGCTTTCCTGCCGGTCGCCTGCGCCTTCCTGTTCAGCCTCTACCTGTTTATGAACCGCGCTATCGGCTCGTCAGACACGCCGCTCGTCATGCAGACATGGGCTGGCGCTGGCGGCACGTTGTTCATGGGTGTTGCAGTGCTTGTTGGCCACGGCATGGGGTCGGTGGATTTCCGCCCCTCGTTGCCGCAATCGGTAGACGGGCTGGCGCTACTGGTGCTTCTTGGCTCCATGTCCGGCTTTCTGCATCTTTTCGTGGTGCGCGCGTTTCGCATGGCACCGCTTTCGCTGCTCGCGCCCTTCCAGTATTTCGAGATTATCTCGGCCACCGTGCTCGGTTATCTCCTGTTTCGCGAGTTCCCGGATCTTTCAAAATGGTTCGGCATTGCGATCATCGTAGCCTCCGGCCTCTTCATCATCTGGCGCGAACAGGTGCGCCAGCGGGAAGCTAAAATTGCAGCGAATTTGGAGGCTGCCGGTTAACTGCACTGATTGTGCCAATTTCAACCTATTAGGGATATTTCTGTTCTCAGGTTTCATGATGAAACGGAGATCAGGATGAGCGAGTTTCGCTTCTCGTACCCGGCATGTGCTATCGCCGGAAAAGACAACCTTGTGCCGCAGGACATTGCCGTCCTGAAGGACGTTGCCCTGCCCATGGGCGTTCAATGCGAAGCCGATATCGTCGCGCTTCTGGCCATCAACAATTCCTGTCGCAACAAATGCCCCGAATGGACCGGCTACTTTGTCGATTCCATCGCTGCGTTCCTCTTGAAGCGCCTGCCGCCCGAAGGGCTGGTGGACGATGCCAAGGCCGGGATCGTTCAGCGGTTGTTTTCGACGCGCGGGTTGATCCGCAGCGCCGAAGAGCTGGCTCTTGTTCTGGCGCTCCTGGAGCGGTCGCAGGTCGTGCCGGAAAACCTTGCCGCCTTCGCGCTGGATCAATTGCGGCTTGCCTTGCAGTTTCGCACCGGCGCTTATGCCGAAACCCGCCCCGAAGGCGCTCTTGGTATCACCGCGACAGACCTGCACTTTGTCGAACGCATCATTTCGGCAACGCTTATCGATGACGAGCGCATATCGCCCATCATCGCAACGGTGCTGGAAGGGATCGACAGCGTATCCGCCGCGCCGTTCAATCACCCCGTCTGGCGCGACCTGATGAACCTCGTCAATGGCGTCGCGCCGCAGCGCAAGGTGATCGCCAAGCGCTACACGTTCAGCCTTTCCCGTGAGGCGGCCTGATCTTTTACTGGAGAGCGGCCTCAATGGCCATGGCCACCGACATGCCGGATGGCGGCGCGAGCGAAAGCGCCCTGCCCGCCGTCCGGGCAATCTTGTCGGGCAAGAAGGAAGGATTGGCCGTGCGGGCGGAATAAACGCCTGCGGCAATCACCGAGCCATTGATGACCGATGCGGCCTTGACGGTGAATTTCGTCTTGTAGCGCACGCCGAACAGCCATTTGACCGGCTGGACTTCATCGATTTTCACGGAAACAACGACGCGCGGCAAAACCTCACGGCGAACGGTGGCTTGCACGGCTGATTTCAGGCGCTGCTCGACATCGCGCGCCAGTTCGGGCGAAACGCCCTGCGCGACCGTGACGAAGATGCCGCGCACATCAAAGAGCATGGCATCAGCGCTCGATGCCCCGGATTGAGGCATGCGAAATGCCGTCACCCCTAGAAAGGCAACCAGAACCACCAGCACGGATGCAGCTTTGCGGAACATCACAGGGCCTCAAACTCCTCTTGAGGCCATGATCGTCGCGGATGGTTAGGAAAGCGTTACGCCGCTTGCGTCAGAGCGTGGAATACAGCGGCTGCAGCCTGCAATTCGATGGTCTTGGCGGCGCGGCGGGCCGTTGCCTCGGCGTCCTCGCCCCAATGCTCCGTCGTCCAGTCCTCATCCACGTGGGAAAGGTGCCAGGCCGTATCGGCATCAAGGTGCCCTTCGGCAAAAGCAATCGCCAGCAGCGCCGATCCGGTCAGCGTCGTGACCGTGTGGAGGCTGGCCAGTGCGATGGCATTTTCATGCTTGGCAACGGCCTTGGCGAAGGCTGTAACCGCCTCGTGCGGCTGCGTCTGGTGCATGATTCCCTGCACGAGGATAAACCGCGCGCCGAGGGTCGAGGCCGCCCATTCAATGACCGGGTCCCAGGCCTTGGCCTGACGCTCGATCAGGGCTTCCGGGGTATCGGCGCGGTAGCACAGGAGATCACTTTCGCAAAAGCGTACGATGTCATCGCGCACGGGCAGCGGGTCGGCAGCAATGGCATCCAGTGCCGTGTTGACAAGGCGTGTGACCGGCATACGGGCCGGATCGACTTCGCTCACTTGCGCTTCCCACTCCGCCGCGACCAGTTCAGCCAATGCCTTTGTCGGCACGGTCAGAGCCTTTCGGGCCGGGGTTTTCACCGTCTTGCCATCCAGCAGAACGGAATAGCCGCTGCCTTCATCCCCCCCAACGCTCACCTCCTTGTAGAAGCGCTTGGGCAGCGGACGCTTCATCTGGATCTGGGCGCGGCGCACCGGGTCCGGATCGCTCAGCGCTTCAGTGGCGTGTTCGGCAATCTCGTTCAGAAAATCGCGCATGAAGGAAACCTCCGCTCAGAAGATCATTTCAAAAAGTTCGGCGGGCGTGTGGGCGATCTTATCGGCCCCGGCCAGCCACAGGGCATCGACAGGACCATAGCCCCAGGAGACGCCGAGCGCCTTGGCGCCTGCGGCCTTGGCCATCTGCATGTCGTAAATCGCATCACCGATCACCACCGTGTCGGCGGCGCGCATGCCCGTTTCGTCGCAGCATTCCATGACCACCGCCGGATGCGGCTTCGACGGGCAATCGTCCGCCGTGCGCGACACGATGAAATGCGAACGGAAACCGTGCGTATCGACAATCGCGTCATAGCCGCGCCGTGACTTGCCGGTGACAGCCCCCATCAGCACATCGTCGCGCGCCGCCAGCTTTTCAATCAGCGGGCGGATGCCATCAAACAGCGGCTCCGAAAAGGCGATTTCGCTGCGGACATCGAGGAAGATGGACTTGTAGTAAGCCATCATCACCACATCGTCCGCATCCGCATGCTGCTTGCCCTGAATACGGGCAATGGCGATGTCGAGTGTCAGGCCGATGATCGATTTCGTTTGCAGCAAGGTCGGCAGCGGCTTTTCAAAGTGGCGGAACGTACGCTCCATCACCTCATGGATCAGCCGGGCGCTATCGACCAGCGTGCCATCGCAATCAAAGAGAACGAGTTTCATTCGTCGTCCCCGTCAGCCGCATTCACATCAAAGCCGAGCAGGTTCCAGCTCTGCACCATATGCGGCGGCAGCGGTGCCGTTACGCGCAGGCGTCCGCCGTCCGGATGCGGAATATCGATGTGGCGGGCATGGAGATGCAAACGCTTCTGGATGCCGCCGGGGAAATCCCAGTTCGGATCATCAATGAAATACTTCGGATCGCCGATGATCGGGTGGCCGATGTGGAGCGCATGGACGCGAAGCTGGTGGGTGCGGCCCGTATAGGGTTCCATCTCCAGCCAGGCGAGGCTTTGTGCTGCCGTTTCGACCACACGATAGAAGGAAACGGCGTGGTCTGCGCCCTCCTCCCCATGCTGGGCGATGCGCATCCGGTCACCATCCGGCGTCGGCTCCTTGACGAGCCATGTCGAAATGCGGTCCTCGCGCTTGCGCGGCACGCCCTTGACCAGTGACCAGTAGGTTTTCTTCGTGTCGCGTTCGCGGAAGGCCGCCGTCAGCTTCTGCGCGGCTCCACGGGTTCTGGCGATGACGAGAACGCCGGACGTATCGCGGTCGAGACGATGCACCAGACGCGGCTTTTCGCCCTTCTTGCTCGTCCAGGCTTCCAGCATCTTGTCGATATGGCGGGCAACGCCAGAACCACCCTGCACGGCAAGACCGGCGGGCTTATTCAGGACGAACACCTTGTCATCTTCATGCAACAGCATGCGGGCCAGAAGCTCGGCGTCGCCGGAGTGCTTCAAATCCTTGCCAGCGATGGGGCCGCGCTTGGCACCCTTGGCATCCACCTCCATGGGCGGAATGCGCACCATCTGGCCGGGCTCAACACGGCTGTCGGATTTTACACGCCCGCCATCGACGCGCACCTGACCGGAGCGCAAGAGCTTCTGCAGCGCGCCGAAGCCCAGACCCGGATAATGGATCTTGAACCAGCGGTCGACCCGCATGCCCGCTTCGTCTGCTTCGACCTTGATGTGCTCGATGCCTGCCATGAAAAACGCTTTCCTGTTCGAGCTTCTTCACGCCCATCCGGGCGTGGAGTGCTCTTGAAGGCGTCCGTTTACCGGCTTTTTCCCTTTGAGGAAAGGCGTTTCAAAAACTCAAACGCGCAATGGCGATCCCGGCACCCGTTGCCAGCAGCGAAAGGACAACGCTTGCCGCCACGTAAAGGGCGGCACTCATCACCTCGCCGCGCTCATAGAGCAGCCAGACATCGAGTGAGAAGGCCGAGAACGTCGTAAAACCGCCGAGGAAGCCAGTGATCAGCAGGAGCCTGAGATCAAGCGGCGCGGACACGCCGCGGATGATGGCTTCCGCCAGAAAGCCGATGGCCAGCGAGCCGATGATATTGACGCCGAGCGTATTCCACGGAAACGCCGCGCCGATCGTTCTGAGCGCCATAGCCCCGAAGAGATAACGGCAGACAGACCCGGCAGCTCCGCCGATGGCGACAAGTAGGATATTGATCATGTTCGACACTGTCGCGCTGCGGCGCACCCCTGTCCAGACCATCAGGCCTTCGACGTAACGGCTTTTTTCAGCCAGTTGTCCACATCGCTGGAGAGACCGGCCCAATCGGTGAACTCATGGGTTCCCTTGTCATCCGGCGAGACGCCGGGCAGCATCTTCGCGGCAAGCCTGCGCACGATCCAGCGCTTGAAGAAATCATATTCGCCAAAGCGCAGCGCGCCCTTCACATGGAACACATCACGCGGCATCCAACCCACGGTGGTTGCGAAGTGGATGGCGAACTGACGCGCCTCGGCACGCTCATCCTCAAGATTGCTGGCAATCATCAGCGTGACAGAGACGAAGGCGCAGGGCACGGAGTTCAGCCAGTCGCGTTCACGGCGCGCGAAGATGAAGAAGGCATCGGGGTATTTCGCGCCATGCACCGGCGCGCAAAGGATCGCCGCCTCCGGCCGTTCCAGTGAATATTCGGCGTTGGTGGCCACATCGAACAGAATCGCGCGATGTCCGCGCTCCTCCAGATGTTCGGCGATCGCGGTCGCTATCTTGCGCGTCTGCCCTTCAACACTGGCATATCCGACAAGAATGTTCATGGCGTCCTCGCGATTTTTGAGACTCGTCAAAAGCTACTGCAACGTTGTCGTGATGAAAAGAAATATATTCCAGACGTTGCAATTGCCCCGAAAAAACAACGCCCGCGTTGTGGCGCGGGCGTTGATGAATTTGGCTTTGATCAAACCAGTCGGCTTTGATCGAGAGCCGCACCGATGAAGCTGGAGAACAGCGGGTGCGGGTCCAGAGGCCGGCTCTTCAGTTCCGGATGGTACTGAACGCCGATGAACCACGGGTGATCCGGGTATTCGACTGTTTCCGGCAGAACACCATCCGGCGACATGCCCGAGAAAACCAGACCGCAAGCTTCGAGGCGCGGCTGATAGTCCGCGTTGACCTCGTAGCGGTGGCGATGGCGCTCGGAAATATCCGTGGAGCCATAGATTTCGGCAATGCGCGTGCCACGCTTCAGAGCGGCCTTGTAAGCGCCGAGACGCATGGTGCCGCCCAGATCGCCATCCGCCGAGCGCTTCTGCAACTCGTTGCCGCTGACCCATTCGGTCATCAGGCCGACGACCGGCTCCTTCGACGGACCGAACTCGGTGGAGGATGCCGCCTCGATTCCCGCCAGATTGCGGGCCGCTTCGATAACCGCCATCTGCATGCCGAAGCAGATGCCGAAATACGGTACCTTGCGTTCACGGGCAAAGCGGGCTGCGTTGATCTTGCCCTCAGCACCGCGTTCGCCAAAGCCGCCCGGCACCAGAATGCCGTGCACCTTTTCAAGCCACGGAGCCGGATCTTCCTTTTCGAAGATTTCGGACTCGATCCACTCCAGACGCACCTTCACGCGATTGGCGATACCGCCATGGTGAAGCGCTTCAATGAGCGACTTATAGGCATCCTTGAGGCCGGTATACTTGCCGACGATGGCAATGGTCACCTCGCCTTCCGGCGTGTGAATACGGTTGCAAACCTCTTCCCAGGCATCCAGACGCGGCTTCGGTGCCGGCTCGATCCCAAAGGCCGCCAGCACTTCCTCGTCGAGACCTTCCTTATGGTAGGCCATCGGCACGTCGTAGATGTTGGCCACGTCGAGCGCCTGAATTACCGCAGACGGACGCACGTTGCAGAACAGCGACAGCTTGCGGCGTTCCGCTTCCGGAATTTCGCGATCGGCGCGAACGAGCAGGATATCGGGATGAATACCGAGCGCCTGAAGTTCCTTGACCGAATGCTGGGTCGGCTTGGTCTTCAATTCACCTGCTGCCGGAATGTAGGGCATCAGCGTCAGGTGCACATAGACGGCCGTGCCGCGCGGCAGGTCATTGCCCAGCTGGCGGATCGCCTCCATGAAGGGCATGGCTTCAATGTCGCCGACCGTGCCGCCGATTTCGCAGATGACGAAATCGAAATCGTCATTGCCTTCGACAACGAAGTCTTTGATTTCATTGGTAACGTGCGGAATGACCTGAACGGTGGCGCCCAGATAGTCGCCACGACGTTCCTTGTCGATGATGTTCTTGTAAATCCGCCCGGTGGTGATGTTATCGGTCTTGGTTGCGGAACGCCCGGTAAAGCGTTCGTAGTGGCCAAGGTCGAGGTCAGTCTCGGCACCGTCATCCGTCACAAACACTTCACCGTGCTGTGTCGGGCTCATGGTGCCGGGATCTACGTTCAGATAGGGGTCGAGTTTGCGCAGCCGCACCCGATAACCACGGGCCTGCAGGAGCGCTCCGAGAGCCGCGGCCGCAATTCCTTTTCCGAGGGAAGAAACCACGCCGCCTGTGATGAATACATATCGCGCCATGGGAGTCACCGGATAACCTTGAAATACCGATTCCGCCAGCCCAAAAATTCACTTCACGAATTTAGGCCACAGGAAACTGGACAAAAGAAAACCGGCAGGGTTGACCTGCCGGTCGATGAAAAGCGACGCAACCGATCAGTTGCTGGTCGGAACGCCCTTGTTGTCCTGCGCCGGGGCGGCAGGAGCCGCCGGGGTTGCCGGGGCCTGAGCGCCCGTTGCAGGCGAAGACGGTGCGGCGGGCTGGTTCGGGCTCAGCGAGTCGAGAATACCCTTGCCATCGCCCTGCGTCGCCGGAATACGGTCGAGAATGTCGGTCGGCTTGGCTTCGTAGCGCGCCAGAATGCCAAGTCCCAGCGACGTGATGAAGAACAACGTCGCCAGAATGCCCGTGGTGCGCGTCAAAGCATTGGCCGTGCCGCGCGCCGACATGAAGCCGGAACCGCCGCCGATGCCGAGGCCGCCGCCTTCCGAACGCTGGATCAGCACGATGCCGACGAGCGCGATGACGATCATGAGGTGAATGACGATCAATACGGTTTGCATGAAACGACCTGTCCAGCCCCGCAAGGGAGCCCATCAAGAGGAGTTGGCGGCTCCTTTACATGAGGAAAACCGCCATTCCAAGACCCTGTAGCCTTTTTCGGCACGATTATGGTTGAAGCGACCGCCAATCAGGCGGTGATTGCCTCGTATGCACCAAAGATGGCGAGGAAGTCAGACGCTTTCAAGCTGGCCCCGCCAACAAGTGCGCCATCAACATTCTCAACGCTCATCAGTTCCTTGGCGTTGCTCGGCTTGACCGAACCGCCGTAGAGAATGCGCATGGTCTTGCCTTCGTCATTCAGATGGCGAACCAGTTCATCACGCATGAAGGCGTGGGCCACGCGCACATCCTCAACCGTCGGGGTCAGGCCCGTGCCAATCGCCCAGACCGGCTCATAGGCAATGACCGTATCAGACGCCGTCGAGGCGTGCGGAACGGAACCGGCGAGCTGGCGCTTCAACACGTCGAGCGTCTGGCCTGCCTGACGTTCCTCGGCGGTTTCACCGATGCAGATAATGGCAATCAGACCGGCGGCGTGGGCCGCTTCGGCCTTAGCGCGCACCAGATGGTCGGTTTCGGCGTAATCCGTGCGGCGCTCGGAATGGCCAACGATCACGTAGGAGGCGAAGACATCGGCGATCATGTCGGCCGAAATATCCCCCGTATGGGCACCCGAAGCGTTCTGGTGGCAATCCTGCGCACCGATCTCCAGCGGGCTTTCCTCCACCAGTGCGGTGGCGACGTAAAGCAACGTTGCGGGCGGGCAGATCAATGCGTCCACCTTCTCCGACAACGGGCCGTTCACGCCCTCGGCAATCGCCTTGATCTGGTCAAGCGATTCCCGCGTTCCGTTCATTTTCCAGTTTCCCGCCACGAGCGGACGAACATTCGGCGTCATGGATGATCCCGTCCTTGTCTTTTCATTGTCATGCCAGTTTGGCCTAGCAAAAGCGTGCGACCAAGAAAAGCATCCCTCCGCCAGACAAGCGGACTTCGCAGGTTTTGGTAAAATTTGCCGCAGCCCCCCGCCGAAGCCCCCTGTCTCCGCCGCGCGTTACGCAGCAGAAAATCACGGACTATTCTTTGTAGCGTTAAAACCGGACAAAATAAAACCGGAAAAGAGCGCGGCGCTGACAATTTCGACGCGTAAAACTCAATCGTGCGACAGTGGATGTTATTTCGCCGTCAGAATCCAGTTCAGTACAGCGCGCCAATCACTCATGCGCACCGGCGTACCATGCGTGCCCGTTTCAAAGAGCGTGAAGCGAACGGGCTGACCGGCATCGCGCAGTTTTGCGTAGAACGCGGCCTGATCTTCGGCCTTGTAGGTCTTGTCGGCGCTGCCATGGGTAAAAAAGATCGGCAGCCGCGCCTTGAAGGCCGGGCTTTTGGCGTAATCCGGATCGCTCGCGCCACCGAGGATCGCCATGCCTTTCAGCTTGGCGACACTTGCGGCATCCCGGCTGATGCCCCAGCAGAGAAACGACCCCATGGAGGCGCAAGTCAAGATGATCGGTCGCCCCGGCGAACGGCGCTCGATTTCGGCAATCAGGGCTGCGATGGACGCCGCGCCCGCCGTATCGAAGCTTTTGACGCTGGGCGCGAAATAGGTGCCGCCATTGCCCGCCACGAGGTTTTTCAGCCGATTGAAATTGCCGCCGAACTTGTAGTCGTTCATGCCCAGACGCCGGTCGCCATCGCGCCCATGGATGAAGATCACCGAAAAAGAACTGCCCGCCCCCGGCCCTGTGCGTCCAAGATCGAGCGGTCCCGTTGAAAGCGGCCAGGTTTCGAGCGCCTCCAGTTTGCGGATACCCGTATCGACATAGCGCCGCCACACCCGCTGTTCCGGGATTTCGTCGCGGTTGTTGATGTCGCGAAGTTCCTGATAATCGACGCGCTCATAGGCGCCGTTATCGCGCCGCTCCACCACATTCGGGGTGAAGAGGTCATCCTTGAAGGGCTTCAGCGGCCCGTCGGCAGAGGCGCTTGCCGCTGTGGTCAGAGCCATTACGGTTGTCACCAAGGCGGTTCGGGCGAAATGAACTGTGGACATGCGGCTTCCGCTGATGTTCGACGATGGCCAAGCCTTGCCACTGGTGATGCGGCAAAGCAATCCTCACCCCAAATGAAGGTGCGCGAATCTCTGCCTGTCCCGTGACATGCGTTCGCGTCGGCCTTATGGCAAGATTGCCGATGATTCGTCGCCAGCGGCCTGTGGACGGAAAAGCAATTTTATGAAGCGATCTGATGACCGATAACAGCAACGACCTTTTCGCCGACCTTGGCACGCCTGCCCAGCCCCCGAAGCCCGCCCCGGCACCGGCGGCAAGCCCTGCCCCGCGCGCCGCTGCGGCCCCGGTCGGTTCGGCAGACGCCTATGATGCCTCCGCAATCCGGGTGCTTGAGGGCCTGGAACCCGTGCGCATGCGTCCCGGCATGTATATCGGCGGCACCGACGAAAAGGCGCTGCATCACCTCTTTGCCGAAGTCATCGACAATTCGATGGACGAGGCCGTGGCCGGTCATGCGGATTTCATCGAAGTCTATCTTGATGCCGAAGGTTGCCTGACCGTTACCGATAACGGGCGCGGCATTCCGGTGGAAAACCACCCGCAGGTGCCGGGCAAGTCTACGCTTGAAGTCATCATGACCAAGCTGCATGCGGGCGGCAAATTCGACGGCAAGGCCTACGAGACCTCGGGCGGTCTGCATGGCGTGGGCGTATCGGTCGTGAACGCACTTTCGGATATGCTCGAAGTCGAGGTGGCGCGCGGGCGCAAGCTTTACCGCCAGCGCTTCTCGCGCGGCATTCCCGTGGCTGGCCTTGAAGAACTGGGCGATGTGCATAACCGTCGCGGCACGCGGGTTCGCTTTCATCCGGACCCACAGATTTTCGGGCCTCATGCCAAGTTCGACCCGGCACGCATTTTCCGCATGTCGCGTTCCAAGGCCTATCTTTTTGGTGGTGTGGAAATCCGTTGGAGCTGTGATCCGTCCATCCTTCCGGCCGGTGGTGAAATCCCGGAAAAGGCCGTTTTCCATTTCCCGGATGGCTTGAAGGATTATCTGGCGGCGACCATCGGCAAGGATTTTACCGTCACGCGCGAAATCTTTTCCGGTCGCACGGAAAAGACCGGCGGTCACGGCGCACTCGAATGGGCGATTGCCTGGTGGGGCAACGATCAGGAAATCCATTCCTATTGCAACACCATCCCGACCCCGGAAGGCGGCACGCACGAAGCCGGCTTGCGCATCGCGCTTTTGAAGGGTCTGAAGAACTACGCTGAACTGACGCAGAACAAGCGCGCCGCCCAGATCACCACGGATGACGTGATGATTTCGGCCATCGGCATGCTTTCGGTCTTCATTCGCGAACCGGAATTTGTCGGCCAGACCAAGGACAAGCTGGCGACCGTTGAAGCGCAGCGCATTGTCGAAAACGCGCTTCGCGATCCGTTCGACCACTATCTGGCCGGGAATCCGGGCGAAGCGGCCAAGCTTCTCGATTGGGTGATTGAGCGTTCCGAGGAGCGTCTACGTCGCCGCAAGGAAAAGGAAGTGAACCGCAAGACGGCGGTGCGCAAGCTGCGCCTGCCCGGCAAGCTCGCCGATTGCTCGCAAAATACCGCTGTAGGGGCCGAACTCTTCATCGTCGAGGGCGATTCGGCAGGTGGTTCGGCCAAGCAGGCGCGAAACCGCATGAATCAGGCAATCCTGCCGCTTCGCGGCAAGATCCTCAACGTGGCCAGTGCGGGACGCGACAAGCTTGGGGCCAATCAGCAGATTGCCGATCTCATTCAGGCGCTCGGCTGCGGTACGCGGTCAAAATACCGTGAGGAAGACCTGCGTTACGAACGCATCATCATCATGACCGATGCCGACGTGGACGGTGCCCATATCGCCTCGCTGCTCATCACCTTCTTCTATCAGGAAATGCCGGAGGTCATTCGCGGCAACCACCTCTATCTGGCGGTTCCACCGCTCTACAAGATCACGCAAGGGCAGAAGAGCGCCTATGCGCGCGACGACGCCCACCGTGCCGAACTGATGGAAACCGTGTTCAAACGCAGTTCCAAGGTTGAAGTGTCGCGGTTCAAAGGTCTTGGCGAAATGCTACCCGCCCAGCTCAAAGAAACCACCATGGACCCGAAAAACCGCACGCTTTTGCGCGTGGCGATCGACATGGAGGATTTCGAGGGCACGCGTCAGGCGGTCGATGACCTTATGGGAACAAAGCCGGAGGCCCGTTTCCGCTTCATTCAGGACCGCGCCGCCTTCGCCGAAAATCTCGACATCTGAGGGATGCGCTTAGGCATTTGGTCTTAACCGCAAAAAAGCCCGGCTTTGTTGCAACCTTTTCACGGTTGCCGCATAAAAGGTGACTATTCGCATCGAATCCCGGGAATTCCAGCGCTTTGACCCAACAGAAAACGCCGAAGACGAAAACCAGTCGTGAATGGCTGGGTGCAGCCACGAGCAACCTGAACACGGTTATCCCGCCCATTACAGCGGCGCGCTGGTTGCTTCTCCTTGTCGTTCTGGCCGGGATTTACTTTTTCTACGGCTTTGCCGTGCCGGTTCTGGCCGCGCTTGTCATTGGCTTTGCCAGCTGGCCGCTTTACCGCGATGTGCTGACCATGACGCAGGGCGACACGCGCTGGGGCGCATCGATTGCGCTCCTTTGTCTCCTGTTTTTCCTCATCGTGCCGATCATCATCGCCGTCGGTTACGCGCTTGATGAAATCAAGGTGTGGCTGCGCTGGGCCTTTGAAGCCAACAAGGTGGGGGCCGCCGTGCCGCACTGGATCGGCACGCTTCCCTTTGTCGGGGAATGGCTTGCCGAACAATGGGTCGATCATCTGGGGCAGCCGGGCAAGATCGGCGAACTGATCCAGATCGTCAGCGGTGCCAATATCGGCAATATCTACCGCGCCGTCATGGCCGCCGGTGGCGGTGCCTTCCATCTGCTGCTGACGCTGCTCTTCATGCTGATTGCGCTGTTCTTCGTCTACAAGGACGGTGCGTCCTTCGCGGCCCAGGTGGACATCATCGGCGAGCGCATTCTACCGAGCCGCTGGGAGCGCATATCCCGCGTCGTCCCGGCCACGATCAGCTCCACCGTGACCGGCATGACGCTGATTGCTATCGGCGAAGGTATCGTTCTGGGCATCGCCTACTGGATTGCTGGCGTTCCCTCGCCCGTCACTCTTGGCGTCATCACCGGCGTCATGGCGCTCATTCCGGGCGGCGCACCGCTTTCCTTTACGCTGGTGTCCTTCTACCTCGTGGCCAGTGGACACATGGTCGAAGGCATCGGTCTTTTCGTCTGGGGAACGGTGGAACTCTTCATCGTCGACAAGACCCTTCGTCCGCGCCTTGTCGGCGGTCCGATCAAACTGCCGTTCCTGCCGACCTTTTTCGGTCTCGTCGGCGGCGTGAAAACCATGGGTTTTCTCGGCCTGTTCCTCGGGCCTGTGCTGATGGCGCTTCTGGTTGCCATCTGGCGCGAGTGGGTCAATGAGGTTTCCGAGGGCGGTGCCCACGATGAGGCCGCGGCAAACAAGTCACCGGAAACCGGCTCAACCGGCGTCTGATTTCAAAACGATGTTTGGAGCAGGCTCAGGCCGCGTCCATGAGGGCGCGGTCGGCATAGTTGCGGGCCACGATTCGCTGATGGCCAACCTCGACCCGCTCGATGAGGTCGAGCAGTTCGGCGGCCGCCGAATGCGGCGTGACCGTATCGCGGAAGGTGCGCACCAGCGCCCCGGCAATCGCAGATTCACCGGCCACATCATCCGAGCGTCCGACTTCGCGCCATTGCATGACAGCTTCAACGAAGATTTCGCTGATGTCGCGGGCAAGACCGACAGACTCAAACAGCGCGCGAACGGCGTGCATGCGACCCGTTGCGAGGATGGACCGTACGCGGCGCTCTTCAAGGCCGGAGAGATTGCAAATCGCCTCGGCGAAGAATTCAATGCGGCTGGAACACAGCGCCTGCATCAGGAAGGCGGGTGTCAGATAACCATGAGCGCGCATGTGCTCGACCAGTTGCGGTAGCTCCTCGCGCGCGGTTTCGCCTGCGATCACCACACCGGCCAGATCGGAAACTTCCCGCGTCAGGCGCTTGACGCGCAGGCCGCCAATCAGGTTGCGCACCAGATCGTGAGAGGCCAGAACGGCGCCCAGTTCCGCCACCAGCATATGGCGGGCATCGGCGGGAAGATCGGCGCGATCCAGCAGCATGGAGCGCACTTCGGCACAACCGCCAAAGCGTTCGGCAAGGCGGCGCAGGCTGATGCGGCCAATGCGGGCCGTTGCATTTTCAAGGAGAACGATCACGCTTTCCTCTTCGGCCACTTCGGCGATGGCCGCAGAAACCGGAATGGAAAGCCCGTTGCGGGCGGCAATCGCAGCCCGGGTACAGGCATCACCGCGACCAATGAGGTCGATGAGGTCAGAGTCCACCAGAAGCGGCGAGACCGAAAGCACAGTCGCGGCAATTTCCGGCTGATCGGAGGCCAGCGAAAGGATCACCGCCCGTGGCGCACGCGGCGACTGGGCCAGTGCATTGGCAAGCGCGAGGCGTACACGCGGCGAAGCATCATCCAGCAGGTAAGTGATCGCCATCGCGGCGGCCTTGCTATGCTCGGGGCTCAGAGACGATTCCAGATAGGCCCGCGCCAATGCACCAGCCGCCTTTGCCCTGTCACCGGCTTTTGCCGTTTCAGCCCAACGAAGAAAGGAATCGATGATCACGGAAACCTCACCTGCAGGCGGTGGTTATCAACCCGCCTCTTCTGGTTTCACGCTAGCGTCGAAAAGTTTATGAATGGTTCACCATACCTGTTAACCATGCCGTTCATCGGAAATCCTATGACAAAGCCCCGCCCTACCCTGTTGAAATCCCTGTTTATGGTCGGTGAAGCGGAGCCATCAGCGCTTTTTGCGGCTGCAGATGCGCTTGTCATCGATGAAACGCAGCTCGATGAAGAGTCTGAGGGGCGATTCTCAGGCTTTCTGGATCGCTTGGCTGTCCTAATCGATCCGGCGGATACGGATCATCTGGCCGAGACGCTTGCCCTTGCGGTCAAGCGTGGTGTGGCGGGCGTGATTCTGGCCCCGCGCTGCCGGATGGTGGATGTGCAAAAGGCTGATGTGCTTCTATCGGCCAGTGAGGCCGCGCAAGGGCTAACGCTTGGCGCCACAAGGATCATCGCCAACGTGGGCGATTTTGCCGATTCGCTTCTGGCTGCGGGACGCATGGCAGGCGCGTCCGCCCGCCTTCTGGCGCTTGCCGGTTCCGGCCATCAACTGGCGCAATCACTCAACATCGAAAGTGGCGCAGCACCCCTCACCGTCGCACGCGGCCTTGTGGTTCTGACGGCGGCGTCAGCTGGCGTTTGGGCCTTGGCCGAGGCGGATGAAAGTCTTTCAGGCGCGGCCTTCGAAAAGGCCTGCCTTCAGGACTGTGCCGATGGCTATTGCGGCAAGTTTGTCACCTCGCCGGAACAGGTCGACACGGCAAACCGCGTTTTTGGGAACGCCTGATTAAGCGTTGACCCATTCCACGATGTCGGCAACGTCTGGCCGTGCCCGTTCGCCCGGATGCGTTTCCATCGTGCCGATGTGAATGAAACCGGCGATCTTTTCGCCCGGCTGCAGCCCGAACAAATGGCGGGCACGCTCATCATAGGCAAACCACTGGGTCAGCCAATTCGCAGCATAACCGTGGGCGTTGGCAGCCATCAGCATGTTGAGGCAAACCGCACCTGCAGAAAGTTCCTGCTCCCAGACGGGGATCTTGGCATGGGGTGCCGCCGTAGAAATCACGGCAATGACGACCGGGGCCATCAGCAGGCGATTGCGCTCCATGGTCAGGAGCTCATCGGTGGCGTCCGGGCGGTCCGTCCTGATGAATTCAACCAGCTGGTCGCTGATGCGTTCGCGCGCCGTGCGTGAGAAAACGACAAAGCGCCAGGGGGCAAGCTTGCCGTGATCGGGAACGCGGGTCGCCAGCGCCAGAATCGATTCGATCTCGGCGCGTTCCGGCCCCGGCGCACACATCATGGCTGGTGGAACCGAACGGCGGGTCTTGAGGTAGTCGCCAAGCTTGAGATCGTCGTGCATCAATGAAACCCTGAGCAAGTTGAGGCCGGATGCGGTCTTGAAATTGACACCGCGTTGGTCTTCAAGTGATGAACGATTACGCAAGAGTCAACTGGCTGGATTTCATGAACCTTCATTCCTTCGCACCCCGCCTTCTCACCGCGCTGGTTCTCAGCGTGGCGCTGGCCGTGCCGGTCGTCGCGCAGGAACCGTTTTCCGGATTCAAGACACTTGATCTCGATGGAAAGGCGCCGAAGGCAAACGCGTTCAACGCGCCTGCGATCACCGCGCCGCTGCCATCGTCCGAAACCCGCGATGTGAGCCTTGAGGCCCGCCTGACGAGCGATGGAAGCCCACTTCAGCAAGGCCTTGTCTGGCGGGTGTTTTCGCCGCTTCCCGGTGATGATGGCAAACTGCCGCTGCTGGCGAGCGCTGAAGGCGGCTCAGCCACGATTCCGCTGGCTCCGGGTGACTATTATGTCAACGTCGCCTTCGGGCGCGCCGGCGCCACAAAAAAGCTGATTGTGCCGGAAGGTCGCGCGCCGGATCGCACCGTCATGATTCTCGACGCCGGGGGCGTGGTCCTTGATGCGGTCTCAGGAACGGATGTTCATGTTCCCACGGATCAGGTTTCCTTCTCGATCTACTCATCTGAAGTGCAGGATGACGGCGAGCGCGGTCTAGTCGTGGCCGATGTCAAGCCGGACACCATCGTGCGGCTCAATGCCGGGACGTACCACGTTGTTTCCGAATATGGCAAAGCCAATGCCGTGGTGCGCGCCAATATTCAGGTCGAGGCAGGCAAGCTGACGGAAGCCACGATCCAGCATCGGGCCGCACAAGTGTCTCTGAAGCTTGTTTCCGAAGAAGGCGGCGAAGCCATTGCCGATACCGCCTGGTCTATCCTGACGGGGGCCGGTGACAGCGTGGCGGAAAGCCTGTCTGCCTTCCCGATGCTCGTGCTTCTGGAGGGCGAATACGTTGCGATTGCCCGTAACAAGGACAAGATTTACCAGCGCACTTTCACCGTCGCGTCGGGCAAGAATATGAGCGTGGAACTGGAACTCGGTAAAAACGAGATGCGCCGCCAAACGGACACGATACCGATCGAGGAATAAAAACCTCATGAAAAAGCCCCCGCGAAGCGTATTCGCGGGGGCTTTTCTTATTCGAAATCAGCCAGCCTTGCGGGCCGCGGCCTTGCGTTTGACATCCGGCGGCGTCGCCTCATCGGCAAGGCTTGCCAGCGCGTCAACCAGAGACATCGAGGTCTGCGCCTGCGAGCCGAGACGGCGGATATTGACCGAACGCTCTTCCGATTCCTTCTTGCCGCAAACGATGATCACCGGAACCTTCGTGACCGAATGTTCGCGGATCTTGTAGTTGATCTTCTCGTTGCGCAGATCGGTTTCGACATGGAGACCGGCTTCGCGAAGGGCAGCCGCCACTTCCAGCGCGTAGTCGTCCGCTTCCGAGGTGATCGTCGTCACGACGGCCTGAACCGGCGCGAGCCACAGCGGAAGATGACCGGCAAAGTTCTCGATCAGAATGCCGAGGAAGCGTTCCATCGAGCCGCAGATGGCGCGATGGATCATCACCGGCTGCGTCTTTTCCGAGTTCTGGTCGATGTAGAAGGCCCCGAAGCGTTCCGGCAGGTTGAAGTCGACCTGCGTGGTGCCGCACTGCCAGTCACGGCCGATGGCATCCTTCAGCGTATATTCGAACTTCGGTCCGTAGAACGCGCCCTCGCCCGGCAGAATGCCGGTCTTGATGCGGCCAGCCGACTGCGCCTCGATGGTGCCCAGAACCTCGGTCATCACGCTTTCGGCGCGATCCCAAAGAGCATCGGAACCGACGCGCTTGTCCGGACGGGTCGAGAGCTTGACGACGATTTCCTGGAAACCGAAGTCCTCATAGACCGACAGGATCAGGTCGTTGATCTTGAGGCATTCAGCGGCCATCTGCTCGTCGGTGCAGAAGATGTGCGCGTCGTCCTGCGTGAAGCCACGAACGCGCATCAGTCCGTGCAGCGCGCCCGAAGGCTCGTAGCGGTGCACGAGGCCGAATTCCGCCAGACGGATCGGCAGCTCGCGATAGGACTTCAGACCGTGCTTGAAAATCTGCACGTGGCCGGGGCAGTTCATCGGCTTCAAGGCGAAGACGCGCTCATCCTCAGCTTCCGGATCGGCACACTGTACGGAGAACATGTTCTCCTTGTACCAGCCCCAGTGACCCGAGGTCTGCCACAGCGAGGTGTCCAGCACCTGCGGTGCGTTGACTTCCTCGTAATCGGCGGCCAGACGGCGGCGCATATAGGCGGTTAGCGTCTGGAAAATACGCCAGCCCTTGCCGTGCCAGAACACGACGCCCGGACCTTCTTCCTGAAAATGGAACAGGTCCATCTCACGGCCGAGACGGCGGTGATCGCGCTTTTCGGCTTCCGCCAGAATATGCAGGTAACGGTCCAGCTCTTCCTGGGTGGCCCAGGCCGTGCCGTAAATACGGGTCAGCATCGGGTTGTTGCTGTCGCCACGCCAATAGGCTCCGGCCACCTTCATCAGCTTGAAGGCGGTACCGATCTGCCCCGTGGAGGCCATGTGCGGACCACGGCAAAGGTCGAACCATTCGCCCTGATTGTAGATCTTCACGTCCTGATCGGCGGGGATCGCATCGACCAGTTCCACCTTGTAGGTTTCACCCTTGGCGGCAAAAACTTCCTTGGCCTTGTCGCGCGACCAGACCTGACGGGTGAACGGCGCGTTGCGGGCGATGATTTCCTTCATCTTCGCCTCGATCTTCGGCAGATCATCGGGCGTAAAGGGCGTTTCGCGCGCGAAATCGTAATAGAAGCCGTTTTCGATCACCGGGCCGATGGTGACCTGCGTGCCGGGCCAAAGCTCCTGCACGGCTTCCGCCATCACGTGGGCGGCGTCGTGGCGAATGAGTTCCAGCGCACGCGGATCGGTGCGGGTGACGATCTCGATGGCAGCACCGTCGGTGACGGGCAGCGAAAGATCGGTGATCTCGCCATCAAGCGCGACAGCCACGGCCTTCTTGGCCAGCGACTTGGAGATGGATTCGGCCACAGCCAGACCGGTCGTGCCAGCGGGATAAGCGCGAACGGAACCATCGGGAAATTTAAGGGAAACGTCAGACATTCTGATCTCCAGTCCAGTCCCGCCAACCAATGCGGGTGGTACAGTTTTGCAAATGAATTCCAAGCGCGCGAAGCAGCCATGGAATGGCGCGGTGATAGTGCGTTTCGGCCCTCAAGTCAAAGGCGCTCAAAGGCCGTTCAGCTTGCGCCCGGCAAGATAATAGCGCCACGGCTTCCACCAGACGAAATCGTCAGGCAGTTTTTCCGGTACGGGATCAATGCCCCAAGTGCCGCCCGGCCCGCAGCGACCGACGCGAAACAACGTCAGGAAACCGCCAGCCCAAAGGCCATACCGGCCGATGGCCTCATAGCCATATTCCGAACAGGTGGGCACATGGCGGCAGGAATTGCCAATGAAGGCGGAGAGCGTCAGCTGGTAAAGGCGGATGAAGCCCATACCGAAAAGCCGCCCCGGCGTTTTTTTGAACGCTCCCTGCCAGTTGCGCGAGTGACGCGTCTCTGGCTCATGTCCGGGATCACCACACTGGCCGCACATGGCCTTACCCCTTTTCCGCCAGCGCCTGACGCTTGGCCAGCGCCTCGTCTATGGCTGAAAGCGTCGCCTCAAAGGTCAGCATGGTGGAGGCGTGGCGGGACGGATAGTCCTTGACCGGCTTCAGGAACCGCATGTCTTCGAAACGACCCTCTGGTCCCTCGCCGCCCTGTTTCAACATAGCAAGCATCGCGTCGCGCGCGGCGCGGATTTCATCGGCACTCGCGCCAACGACGTGACGGGCGAGAACCGAGGCTGACGCCTGCCCCAGCGCGCAGGCCTTCACCTCATGGGAGAAATCGCTGACCCGGTCGCCATCCAGTTTCACATAGACCTTGACCCGCGAGCCGCAGAGCCGCGCCTGCTTTTCAGCGCTTGCCTCAGCGTCATCCAGAACGCCGGTTCGCGGCAGATTTCCCGCAAATTCAAGGATCTTGGCGTTGTAAATGTCGTCCATGGCGTGATTGTCGTATCCCTGCGGCAAAACGGAAACACAGCGTCACGGCTGCGACGGGTTCCGTCAGCTTTCCTTACATGATATGGGACTTTCATTCCAATATGGCAAACGCCCGGTGCCAGCTTGGCAATTTGGAAGACAATACCTTGAAATTTCACCGGTCTCGAACCAGATAGGCGGTTCACTGACCGTTCGGATCGCCGGAATTTTAACCCGGCTGGACCGGGAGACCGAGACTATGGATGCCATCGTGACGAATCTGAAGACCCGCCCTGCTTCGCCGCGCCCCACACGGGAACAGGCCGAGGAGGCCGTGCGCGTTCTCCTGCGCTGGGCCGGTGACGACCCGGAACGCGAAGGACTGATCGATACGCCGAAGCGCGTTGTCGATGCCTATGGTGAACTTTTCGGCGGTTATGATGCGGATCCGGCGGATGTGCTGGGCACGACCTTCGAGGAAATCGCAGGCTATGACGATGTGGTCATCGTGCGCGACATTCCGTTCTTCTCGCATTGCGAACACCATATGGTGCCGATCATCGGCAAGGCGCATGTCGCCTATCTGCCAAAGGGCAAGGTGCTTGGTCTTTCCAAGATTGCGCGCGTGGTGGAAGTCTATGGCCGCCGCCTGCAGACGCAGGAAGCCATGACCGCCCAGATTGCCGATGCGATCCAGACGAACCTGGACCCCAAGGGCGTTGCCGTGCTGATTGAAGCCGAGCATCTGTGCATGGCCATGCGCGGCGTGCAGAAGCAGGGTTCGTCAACGCTGACGACGAGCTTTACAGGTATCTTCAAATCCGATCCGGCAGAACAGGCGCGCTTCATGATGTCGCTGCGCGGTCTGCGCTGATCGTATCCTTCCGAGGTTTTCATGTCCCTGACGTTTGCTGCCCCTTCCGCCGACAAGGCCGAACTGGAGGGCAATGGCGCATTCACGCCTAAATTCGACCGCGACGGCCTTGTGACCGCTATCGTTACCGATGTGCGTGACAACACGCTGCTGATGGTCGCCTTCATGAATGCCGAGGCGCTGGCGTTGACGCTGGAAACCGGCATTGCCCATTATTACAGCCGTTCGCGCGGCAAGCTGTGGAAGAAGGGCGAAACGTCCGGCAACCTCCAGACCGTCGAGGAACTTCTGACCGACTGCGATCAGGACGCCGTGCTTCTCAAGGTGCGGGTCGCGGGCCACGATGCCACGTGCCACACCGGGCGCCGCTCGTGCTTTTACCGTCAGGTTTCCATCGAAAATGGCGTCGCGGTGACAAAAATCATCGATGATCATCGCCATTTTGATCCGGATTCGGTCTATTCCGACAAATAGTAAGGCCGTTTTGTCCCAAAATGGCGCAATTTAGCCCAAAGTTGAAGTCGATATACCGATTGTCAACGTTAGGCGGCGCTATAATATGCATCAGGAGGATTTTGCAGCCGGAGGAGGGTGCAAATCATGATGCTGAACTGGCCACTTCATCGTAACCCAACCACGTCGTCGGTGGGCGGCGGAGCCTCGGTGCCCGCGTCCCCGACCGTACCGGATATTTCCCGCATGCCGAAGAAAATGCCTATTGCGCTTGCTCTTGGTGGCGGTTCCGCCCGCGGTTGGGCGCATATCGGTGTGCTGCGTGCGCTGGATGAGGCCGGTATCGAAGTGGGCATGATTGCCGGAACGTCGATTGGCGCGCTGGTTGGCGGGTGTTATCTGGCTGGCAAGCTGGACGAACTGGAAGAATTCGCCCGTTCCCTGACCATGCGCCGCATCGCCGGCCTTCTCGACTTCACGATTGGCGGCGGCGGTCTGTTTGGCGGCATGCGCCTGACGCGCCGGATGCAGGAGCACCTTCAGGGCCTGCGCATCGAGGATCTGTCGCGCCCCTTCGTGGCCGTGGCCGCAGAGCTTTCGACCGGCCATGAAGTGTGGATCGGCTCCGGCTCGCTGATTACCGCCATTCGCGCTTCCTATGCCCTGCCCGGCATTTTCGAGCCTGTGCATTGCAATGGCCGCGTGCTGGTGGATGGCGCGCTGGTCAACCCCGTGCCGGTTACGGTTTGCCGCGCCTATGAACAGCATCTCGTGGCGGCCGTGAACCTCAACCACGATCTTTACGGGCGTTCTGCCGTGATCAAGCATTCGGCGCGCGATCAGGATAGCGACGAGGCCAGCGAAAAGCACGAGCATCGCGGCCTGCCGAGCGTCATGGTTCAGTCCTACAACATCATCCAAGACCGCATTTCACGCGCCCGCCTTGCTGGTGATCCGCCCGATCTTGCCCTGCAACCGCGAGTCAGCGACATCGGCCTTTCGGAATTCCACCGGGCAGCGGAAACAATCGAGCGCGGCTATGAAGAAGCCCGCGCCCGCATTTCCGAACTGAAGCGGCTTCAGGAACTGATCCCGCGCTGATGGCGCTGCGGATCAAACAGGCCAAACAGGACAAAGCCGAAGACGAAGCCGCCGAGATGCGCTTCCCAGGCCACCGCACCGCCAATGTCACCAAAGATCGGCAGGCCGAGACCGACTACTACGTTGCCGAACAGCCAGGCGGCGATATAGACCACCACCGTACGGTTGGTGAAAACGTCTCCGAAGGATTGCAGCGGATAAAGATGCCCCTTCTGCGGATCATAGGGCCACCCATTGGCCGGGAAGGCAAAGCGGCAAGCCGCCCCCATCAGCGCTGAAATCGCCCCCGAAGCCCCAATCAGCAAGACCGCCTGCCCCCAATGGAGCAGCGCGTAAAAGGCGGCGGCGGCGGCAGATGACCCAATCCAGAACAGAAAATAACGCAATGTTCCAATTCGACGCACGACAGGTGTGCCGAAAATGGACATCCATAAAACGTTGAACAGCAGGTGCTGCCAGCTGGCATGGAGAAGCGAATAGGAAACGGGCGTCCAGAGCCAGCTCAGATCTTCTGCCGTCAGCGGGTGAACATAGCGCGCCGGGATAAAAGCGAAGGTGACCACAAACCAGTCGGCCCAATCCGGCGGGAGCAGCAATGACTGCGCCCCATAAATGAGAACCAGAAGCCCGATCGAAAAACTGATGAGCGCGGGAAAATTGAAAATGGGGGCGTTCGCCTTGCGCTGCGGCTCTTCCGGAACCTCTGCCTGCTGATTGTCCTGTTCCATTTGGCCTCGCCCTTGCTGCGTCAGGCCCCTCGATTACAGGAGACGCAGGCAAAAAAAAAGCCGCCCGTTTCGATGCGGGCGGCGCTGGCGACCGTGGATGGTCAGCCGAATGATGTGCTGGAGTCAAGTTCCCGTAAGAGATGAATTCCTTATGACACAATGAACGGCAGCCAACAACGGAAACGATTGATTAACCTTAATTTCTGCTAACGGATTGACCACCATCAAACTGGCACGGTTTTCGCAATTTCAACCATAAGATATCAACTCAGCCCGTTATGAGTATCAAAATGCCGTATCACATGACTGCTGCTGACATATTTGCGTATTGGAAGGCGCTGCGTGAAGGCAACCTGCCGCCGCTTCGCAGCAGCATCGCGCCCTCGAACATTCGCGGCGCCCTGCCCGATCTGTTCATGCTGGATGTCAATGACGGCGATGTGCCGGTGTTTCGGCTGGCCGGAACGCGCATCTGCGCGCTCTTTGCGCAGGAGCTTCGCGGTCTGCCGTTTGCGCATCTTTGGGCGCAAGGTCAGGCTGATAACGCAGTTGCATTGAGCCATGCCGCAATCCAGTACGCCTGCCCGTTCCTGCTGAACGTCACCGGCTTCACCACCGAAGGGGTTGCGCAGCGTTTCGATGTGCTTCTGCTGCCGCTGCGTTCGAGCACGGATAATTGCGACCGGCTGATGGGAGCACTCGTGGCGCAAGGCCACGGCATCAACCTGTCCGCCGAGGCGACCCTTTCGGGGCTTTACATTGATCGCAGCCGGCCGCTGGCCGATATTGGCGACGCCATCCGCGTTGCCAGCACGACGACCCGGCCGGTTTCGGCGGCACAGACGGACACGAAAGAGACCGGAAAGCCCGTTATTTTCGCCCGTTAACGTCGGCAAACTTGCAATAGCGCAATTCCTTCCATCGGAAATCGCCTCATGCGTGTTCCGATCCTAAAAATGCGTCCTCAAGCAACCGCTTATTAACCGGCCTCGATCTATGATCCAAATTGTAGATTTGTCGAGATCGGTATCATGTACGCCAACTCCTTCGCACGTCCTTCCATGAACCGCCCTGCTCAGCAGCCTCAGGCCGCCGAGACCTACCATCGCGTGGCTGTTACGCTTCCGGGGCGGATGATGCTGAATGACCGCACCGAGCACGATTGTTCGGTCGTGGAAATGTCGCCGGGTGACGTGCTGTTGACCGCGAACGTGCTGCCTTCGCTCAATGAACGCGTGATCGCCTATATCGACCATGTCGGCCGCATCGAAGGGCACACGCTCAGCCGCACAAACAATTCCTTCGTCATGTCGATCAACGCCACGGAGCGCAAACGCGACAAGCTCGCCGCGCAGCTGACCTGGATCGCCAACCGTCATGAACTGGGCCTGCCGGAAGATCGTCGTCACGTTCGACTGGAACCGCGCCGCTCCATGACGGAACTGACGCTCGATAATGGTCGCCAGATCGCCTGCCGCATTATCGACTTGTCGCTTTCCGGTGCGGCCCTCGATACGGATGTGCAATTGCCGCTTGGCACGCCGGTTCGCCTCGGCTCGATGCGCGCCCAGGTCGTTCGCCACTTCTCGGACGGTATCGCTATCGAGTTTGCCGCCGCGCAATCGCGCGAGTCGCTGACCGAGTTCCTCGCGAACTGATCTCTTTCACCCTTGATTCCCCGACCCGCAAGGGTCGTTAAGCCTCCCACCTCTGTGGGTGGCATCGCCCTTGGGCGACCGTCGATCTCTGGACAATTGTTGTTTTCAGAGATGACACGGCTCTTCTCACTTTACTCAATTGCATCGTGACGCCAAAAAATCCCGGCAGAGACGGGCGCCCCGTCGCGCGCGACCACTTTACTTGCCTCGACTGACGCTCCCGCGCAGGCGTATTTGCCCGAATTTCGCCTGAAAAAAGCGACCTGAGGAACATTTTTTCTTGCCTTTTCAAGACCCTTTCAGACCCCCAATGCGCCCGATTTTACGGGCGTAGGGGCGTGTTTCAACACGGGCGCCCCTCAAAATAACACCGATTTCGACGCATCAAAGGCACGGGTTTTATCGCGATTTTCCAATCGCTTAAGGGGCGATAGGCTGCATTTTCATAAAATGCGCATCAAACTTTCGACAAATACAATTCAAGTAAAGCGAAATTATTGTTCTGTTTTTACTCGATTTTGCTTCTGATTTTCGTCGAATTCGATTTCGAGTATTTGCGTGACATAAATTTGAGCGTGTCATTGTTCTCTCACAAACGGGGAGACAACCATGAACAAGATACTTACACTTCTGGGAGGCGCATTCACAGCAGCGGGATTGCTGTTCGCCCTGCCCCAGTCTGCCGCAGCCTTTCCCATGCCGATGCGCGTTATCGGCAAGGCCAACCCGCCGATTGGTCATTATGAATATTGCAAGACCAACGCTGCCGATTGCACGCCGACGTCTGCAAGCGCCAATGTCTCGCCAGAGACTCTGGATGAAACCAAGTGGCGCACGATCCTTGACGTGAACTACACCGTCAACACGGAAATCCAGCCGGAAACGGACCAGGAGATCTACGGCGTTGAAGAACGCTGGGCGATTCCCACCACCGTTGGCGACTGCGAAGACTATGTCCTTCTGAAGCGTCGCGAACTGATCAAGCGCGGCTTTGCGCCGGGCAATCTGCTCATCACCGTTGTCCTTCAGCCCAGTGGCGAAGGCCATGCCGTCTTGACCGTGCGCACCGACCGTGGCGAGTTCATCCTCGACAACATGCGCAACAAGGTTCTGGCCTGGGATGAGACGGAATATACCTACCTGAAGCGTCAGGCGAGCGACAATCCGGGCCGCTGGGTCAAGCTTCAGGATGGCCGCGCCGGCACTGTAAGCACCGTGAAATACTGATCCGGTTCGGGACGCCCGTCCCGCCCAACGATGTCCCCGTGCCGGTCTCGTATGACCCGGCCACGCGAAAAGCCGGCTCTACCGTGTCCCCGGGAGCCGGCTTTTTGTTGCCCTGATTTTCCTTTATCCGGTTGCAAACGCCGATTGGAAGCCCTCCAATCGTGCTCAACCAAGCATTTCAGGGAATCATGCCGCTGCTATCCGACCGGCTCAGGCGTCTGGCGCTCATTATCGTTTCGGTGCTCGTTGTGCTCACCGCCGCGCTCAGCTTTGCCGGGCGCTGGTTCGGTGAACAGCTGGCGCTTGGCGGAAACACTACCAGCACGGAAACCTTTACGGTCACGATCGGTCTTGATCGCCTGCAGCTTGCCGCCAATACCATTCGCCTGCCTGAGGCGCGCCGCAGCGGCCCCACGGAACGCGCCGACCTTTATCTGACCTGGCCGGATCTCAGTGGGTACTCGCAAGCAAATGCCGCCCAGTTCAAAAGCACGGCCAATCCGGGCGCCCTGATTTTCCTACAATTGTCGCAAACCACCATGTCGCGTGACATGTCGGGCAGGCTCGACCCGATTTACCGCACCCTGTTTGAAGGCGAGCCGGTGGATTTTGGTGCCGGGCTTTTGCTGCACCGCTTCAAGGCCACGTCCGGATATGCCGGTGAAGTGATGCTCACCTCCACAGTCAGCGGCAATGATACCTACGCAGTTCGCTGCATTCTGCCGGTCGCCGATACGCCCTCCACTGACGCCGATTGCCAGCGCGACATCACCATCGGCAACAGTTTGAGCGTTCTTTATCGTTTTTCATCCACGCTTTTGCCGCAGTGGCGCATGCTGGATACGGCTGTTCGCGACTATGTGGAAACCCGCCTCGCGAACGAAAGCCCCTCGCCTGCAGCGCAATAAAAATTGCGCTAAAATGGCAACCTTTTCTTCATCATAAACCACTTGGTAACGCACCGGACCTAATGTGATGGGAACGGCTGCTGAAGCTTGGCCGGACAAAAACGAAACAGTAAATGAGTATAGTGGTGTTCAGGGCAGCTTCCAAAGCATTGATCGGAATGCAATTTCACGTCATCTCCACGCGAATTGCGGGCATCGCGGCAGCAACGCTGATCGCATTGACGGCTGTTGCCGCCCCCGCCAAGGCTGATCCGAAATTTGCGGGCATCGTTGTCGATGCCCGGACTGGCAAGGTTCTCTACAGCGAAGACCCGGATACGCTTCGTTATCCGGCCTCGCTGACCAAGATGATGACCCTCTACCTCACTTTCGAGGCTCTTGAGGCCAAGCGCATCAAGCTCGATTCCCGGGTTCCTGTTTCTTCGAATGCAGCCTCGGAGCCTCCGTCCAAGCTTGGCGTTCGCGCTGGCGGTTCGGTCACGGTTGAACAGGCCATTCTGGCTCTCGTGACGCGCTCTGCCAACGATATGGCAACGGCGCTTGGAGAGTTCATCGGTGGCAGCGAACCGCGTTTTGCCCAGATGATGACCAACAAGGCCCGTGCGCTCGGCATGACGCGCACCACCTATCGCAATGCCAACGGTCTGCCGAACACCGCGCAGATGACGACGGCGCGCGATCAGGCCCGTCTTGGCATGGCGCTTCGTCAGCACTTCCCGCAATATTATGGCTACTTCTCAACGCGCAGCTTCAGCTTCGGCAAGCAGGTCATTGGCAATCACAACCGCCTGCTCGGCAATGTTCGCGGCGTTGACGGCATCAAGACCGGCTACACCCGCGCGGCAGGCTTCAACCTTGTGACGTCAGCACAGGCTGACGGGCATTCCATTGTTGCCGTGGTTCTGGGTGGTCGCTCCGGCGCCAGCCGTGACCAGACGATGCGCAATCTTGTGGCAACCTACATGCCGAAATCGTCCTCCGGCCCTGTTCAGCAGGTTGTGGCCGCTATCCGTCCGGCTCCGGTGACGGAAGACGCCCAGCCCGCGCCGATCGTCAAGCCGATTGCCACGCCGTCTCTCGCCAAGGCAACCGCCTCGCAGGAAACGGCTTCGCTTCCGCCGGCTGCCATTCCGGTGCCGGACAACCGTTATAGTGCTGAAGGCGCCGGTTCGGCCTACGCTTCCCAGCAAAGTGCCGCCCAGATCAAGGCTTCTGCCCCGATTGCCGCAGCGCTTGCCCAGACCCGTCCGCTTCAGGCAACGCTGCCGAAGTCGGAAGTCCCCAATGTTGACCGCACCACGACGGCCTCCACCAGCCGCGCCAAGGATGAAAACTCCACGGGCTGGGTGATCCAGATCGGTGCGGCCCCTGACAAAGACAAGGCTCTGTCGCTTCTGGCCGATGCCAAAGATCGTGGCGGAAATGTACTGCGTGCCGCCACACCCTTTACCATTGCCCTCAATACCAACGGATCGCAGATTTATCGCGCACGCTTCGGTGGCTTCGGCGACCAGAAAGCCGCTGTCGATGCCTGCAATTCGCTGAAGAAGAAGGGCATTAACTGCTGGGCGTCGCTGCAGTAAGCGGCGTCTTGGACTTGGCGCTTCGCGTGTGTTTGTGGAGCGGCTATTGAATGAAAGTGCGTTTCGCGGGTTCTGTTTACGCGCGGCGCTAAAGTTACCTCGATCTGTATTGCGTAACGAGGCATATCATGGCGAACAACGACAGACTGTCTGAAGGACCGTCTTCACCACCACGCTCCGGCAGTGGTTTTCTGCTGCATCCTCTGCACGAGGCGGCTATTCGCATTGCGGAGCTGAGCCTTTCGCGACCGAAGGCCAAGACCCGCGATCTCGTGGCGTTGCTGGTGACACATGGTGCCCGCGCCTGGCGTTCCAGCCAGCCCGAGGCACGAATTCACCTTCATGTAGCGATGCACGCCGGACGCAGGCCGGTTCATCTGCGCCTTTACTGATATACCGATTAGGCACCGACCTTGCGTCGGTGCTTTTTCATTACAGAAGGCCGAGATCGGCCAATTCGCGCCGCAAATCTTCCGGCATGGCCGCCTCGCCCGTATCGGAACCGATGTCGCGTGGCGCATCCTCGTCTCGATAGTAGCGCCAGCCCTGAAAGGGACGCTTGGGCTGCGGGGCGGTCTCAATCACGGACGGGTCGAGCACGATATCGCAGTAGCTGATGCCATCGGCACCTTCGACCGCGTTCAATGCCAGTATGCGCTGGCGAGCCGCCACCTGCCCCTTGATCACCCAATAGAGTGAGCCACCATCGAGAATTTCATCGCCGCGCTTCGGCATCATGCGCGTGCGGTGAACGCTGTGCGGCTCCAGACCGGCGGCAATCGCCACCAGCGCCCGCTCCGCGACCCACTCTTTCAGATCGCCGACGCTTTCCGCACCGACACACAGTTTGATGATGTTGAGGCTCATACGCTCTTTGAAAGCCTTTTGTGGCGTTCGGTCAAGGCGGGTGGCACATGGCTCCACAGCCGGGTGTCCTCAGCATTCCACCGCGTTGACCGCCAGCCCGCCGGTGGAGGTTTCCTTGTACTTGTCGCTCATATCCCGCCCCGTCTGGCGCATAGTCTCGATGCAGGCATCCAGCGGTACGAAATGCGAGCCATCGCCCTTCAGCGCCAGCGAGGCCGCCGTGACGGCTTTGACCGCCCCCATGGCGTTGCGCTCGATGCACGGAACCTGCACCAGCCCGGCAATCGGGTCGCAGGTCATGCCCAGATGATGTTCCAGGGCGATTTCTGCGGCATTCTCCACCTGCGCCGGTGTTCCGCCCAGTGCAGCGGCCAGCCCGGCGGCCGCCATGGCCGCCGCCGACCCCACTTCGCCCTGACAGCCCACTTCCGCGCCGGAAATCGAGGCATTGTGCTTGATCAGGCCGCCGATGGCCGCAGCCGTCAGCAAGAAGTCGCGCACATCATCAAGCGTTGCGCCGGGGTGAAACCGCAGGAAATATTTCAGCGTTGCGGGAATGACGCCCGCCGCGCCATTGGTCGGTGCCGTCACTACACGCCCGCCCGCGGCATTCTCCTCGTTCACGGCCATGGCGTAGACGCTCAGCCAGTCATTGGCGATGAGCGGATTGGGCCGGTTGTTCAGCCATTCGCTCTCAAGCCGTTGATGGAGGTCGCGCGCGCGGCGCTTGACCTTTAACCCGCCCGGCATGGTGCCGGTCTGGGCCAGTCCGCGCTTGATACATTGATCCATCGCTTCCCAGATCGCATCCAGCCGACGATCAAGATCATCCCGCCCGCAGCGGCTTTCCTCATTGGCGCGCTTCATGGCGGCGATGCTGAGGCCCGATTGGGCAGCCATGCGCAGCATGTCGCGGGCGTTGGAAAAGGGATAGGGCACGCCGTCGTCCTGACGCCGGTCCGTGGCCTGGCGCATTTGCAGGAGTTCCGCTTCCGTGACGACGAAGCCGCCGCCGATGGAATAATAGATTTCGGAAAAGAGCGGCACACCACCCCTATTAAGCGCCGTGAAAAGCATGCCGTTGGCATGGCCCGTCAGCACCGTTTTGCGATCATAGATCAGGTCATTGGCGGGGTCGAAGGCATAGGCCGGATGCCCGGGTGGCTTAACCTGCTGCGTCTTGCTTATCCGCTCCAGCGCCAGTTCGACCATATCCGGATTGATCTGATCGGGGCGCTCGCCATCAAGCCCCAGAATCACCGCCTGCCCGGTTCCATGTCCCACACCCGTATAGGCAAGCGAGCCGTGCAAGCTGACGCGCAATCGCGCGACAAGCGTTTCTGTGGCATCGCGCTCCGCGATACGGTCCAGAAAGCGATTGGCGGCGGTCATTGGCCCCATGGTGTGGGAGCTGGATGGCCCTATGCCGATCTTGAAAACATCGAAAACCGACAAGAACATGCGAAAATCCGCCAAACTTCATGAGTTGAAGCGCGATTCTGCACGAAATCCTGACACTTCGGAAGAGATTTGCAGTCTAATACGGCTTTTCGGTTCTGAAACGAAAAATGGCGCGATCCCCGGATCACGCCATCAACGATATTCATGAGATATTGCTAAATCAAAGCGGCAATCAAATGCCACCGAACAGAAAGGCAATTGCCATCAGCACGGTGATTGCAAGGAGCGCGCGCACCGTCACACCCCAGCAGGACTTCTGAACCATATCTTCCATGATCGCTCCCGAAAAGGCGCACCGAATTTCGTCCCCGCGCCGTGGTGCTGATGTATTAAAAATTTGTTACGCTGACAATTGCGAAAAATGGCAGGACTAAGGCAAAATCAGCATTCAGCTATGCGATGCTTGCATGGATGATTGATTTTTCAAAGGGTTGAAACGTATATTTCCCTTCCCTTACACACGGCTTTTGCCGCATTCTTGTCCAAAAGTTGAATGAAGAGTTGAACCCTCTTTAACCTGGCGCATAGCTCATAGCGCTCACGACCCCAACAGGCTGTCTGTATGACCCTCCATGATTATGCGGCTCTTGCCATCTTCTTCGTGCTTTGGCTGGTTTATTCCAAGTTGACGGGCGGCACATTCATGGGCCGTTCGAGCCTCACTTCGGAAATGGCAAACTGGCGGCGCGACTGGATCATGAATTCGCTTCGCCGCGATTTGCGGATGATCGACACGCAGATTCTCGCCGGTCTGCAAAATGGTACCGCGTTCTTCGCCTCCACCTCGCTGTTTGCCATTGGTGGCTGCTTTGCCTTGCTCGGTGCGACCGATCAGGTTGAAAATGTTTTCAAGGACCTGCCCTTTGTGACCTATGTCGGGCGCACGGCCTTTGAAATGAAGGTGATCGGGCTTACGGCCATTTTCGGCTATTCCTTCTTCAAGTTCGGCTGGTCCTATCGGTTGTTCAATTACTGCACGATCCTCTTCGGCGGCCTGCCGATGCTGCGCGACATCGAGGCCAATAGTGAAGCCGCGGCCATTGCAGCGGAACGCACCGTGCAAATGAACATCATTGCCGGGCGTCATTTCAACGCCGGTCTGCGGGCGCTGTTCCTGTCGCTCGGCTATCTCGGCTGGTTCATCGGGCCAACCATGTTTACGGCGACCACCGTGCTGATCATTGTTGTTCTCATTCGCCGCCAGTTCTTTTCCAATGCCCGCATGGCGCTGCTTGGCGACATGAACGCAAGGACACTTTAAAATCCTTGCGTGAAAGCGGCTCGCTTTTTCGGGATTTGCGCTAAATATAGGCATCCGATTCGGGAGTGCCGGGCATGAGCGAGACAGTCACGCAAACCACCAGAAACCGCCTTTCCCTGCTGGATGCGGCGCGTGGTGTGGCGCTTCTGGCCATGACCTCCTATCACTTCACCTGGGACCTCGAGTTCTTCGGCTATATCGAGCCCGGAACGGCAACCCACGGGCTGTGGAAGCTCTATGCCCGCGCCATTGCCTCCACCTTCCTGTTTCTGGCCGGGTTCAGCCTTGTGCTGGCTCACCGGAACGGCATTCGCTGGCAACCCTTTCTGGTGCGCATCGGCATGGTGGCTGTTGCGGCTCTAGCCATCACCGTCGCCACCGTTTTCGCCTTTCCCGATGCGGTGATCTATTTCGGCATCCTGCATGCGATTGCAGCGGCCAGCGTGATCGGTCTGCTGTTCCTGCGCGTGCCGGTTATCGTCACGCTACTGGTGGCGGTGGCAGCGGTCGCCGCGCCGCATTTCCTGCGCTCTTCTGCGTTTGATGGCCTGTGGCTGCTGTGGCTTGGCCTTGCCGAAACACCGCAGCGTTCCAATGACTATGTTCCGCTTCTGCCGTGGATCGCGCCCGCCCTCGTGGGCATTGCCGCCGCCAAGCTTTCGCTGAAACATGGCCTTGTCGAACGGCTTTCGGCCATTTCAGCGCGCCCGGCGATCTTGTTGTTTGCCGGTCGCCACAGCCTCGCCTTTTATCTTTTGCACCAGCCTGTGCTGATTGCCCTGCTGTTTCTGGCTTCGCTAGTCATTCCCGCCGCGCCGACGCAGCGTTGGCTGGGTGAATGCACGGCCTCCTGCAAGGCCAATAGCGAAGATCCCCTGATGTGCGAGAAATTCTGTTCCTGCGCGGGGACTGAACTCGGCAAGGCCGGTCTTTTCCGGCAGATCGCACCCGGTTGGCCGAACCATGAGCCGCAATCCACGATGCAGGATGTTCAGTTGCGCTGCTCCGTGGCGGCGGAATAACGCAAGTGTGACCGGGCCAAGACGCCGCAGTGCGCCATACTGGAGAGCGTGCTAGAACCCGTCGCGGATTAATGCGGCGGGACTTTCAACAGACGAGGAACGCCTCATGGCGGTGAATGGCAAAGGCGACGGCAATGCATTTCACATCAGGCCACAAAGCTTTCCGTGGCCGCCGGTGCATTTTGCCATCTGTATCATTGCCGCCTTCATCCTGTGCCGCATCTTGCCTCTGCCCTTTGCCGCCAGCGTCTATCATGGCGTGATCGGTCTCGGGCTGATTGCCGCGAGCGCACTGGTCGATATCTGGGCCGTGCTGACGCTTCGCGCCGCGCATACGGCGATCATGCCCAATCGCACCGCAAGTCATCTGGTGACGCGCGGTCCCTTCCGTTTCTCGCGAAACCCGATCTATCTTGGCTATGTGGTGACGCTGACCGGCTTCGGCTTTCTCATGGCCGATGGATGGTTCTTCATCGCGGCCATCTGCTTTTCGATCGCCACAACGCTGATTTCCATCCGCCGCGAGGAGATGCATCTCCTCGCTCGCTTTGGCATTGATTTTGAGGCCTACTGCAAGCGCACGCGTCGCTGGATTTGAGGGACTGGCCTCAGGTACCGACGCCGATTTCAGCCAGACGCGTCAGGCAGGCTTCTTCAACGCCATCCAGTTCCTGCAAGGTTTCTTCGATGTCCTTGCGCTTCTGGCGCAGTTCGGCGCGCTTTTCATTGACCATCTTCATCAAGAGGTTCAACTGGCCCACCTCACCCGGCGGCTCCTTGTAAACCTGCAGGATTTCGCGGATTTCCGCCACGGTAAAGCCAATGCGTCGACCCCGCAGGATCTCGATCAGAATGCGCCGATCCGCCACCCGGTAAAGGCGCGTGCGACCGCGCCGCTCGGGATGGAGCAGGCCCTCATCCTCATAGAAACGGAGGGTGCGGGTGGATACACCGAATTCCTTGGTCAGTTCACTGATGCTATAATATTTGTTGATGACCATCGCACTCTTCCCGCACTTTTCGACCTCCCCCATACGGAAGCGATCACGCTGCAAGCGCGCATGATACATTGACTTTTACGTAACAGTCAAATCGTGCAGTTCAGATGCCGAACCACCACGTCGCCAGACCGAGAAATGCGAAGAAGCCGACGCAATCCGTAATCATCGTCACGAAGACGGATGACGCAATGGCCGGGTCGGCATTCAGCCTGTCGAGCAGGAGCGGAACCAGAATACCGCCCATGGCGGCGGCCATCATATTGATGATCATGGCCGAACCGATGACAACGCCAAGCTGGGCATTGCTGAACCAGAACGCCGCCACAGCGCCCAGAAGCATGGCGAAGAACACGCCATTCATCAGCCCCACGCCCGCCTCTCTGCGCACGATACGGGCGGCGTTGTAGATATCGAGGTCCTTGGTGGCGAGTGCGCGCACGGTCACGGTCATGGTCTGCGTTGCGGCATTGCCACCCATCGAGGCGACAATCGGCATCAGCACCGCGAGCGCGATCATCTTTTCGATGGACGCGTCAAACAGGCCGATGATCGAGGCCGAGCAAAAGGCCGTCGCAAGATTGACCACAAGCCATGGCACGCGCGAACGCGCCGTCGAAATTGCATTATCCGACAGTTCTTCGTCACCCACACCGGCCAGACGGCGAATATCCTCATCCGCCTCTTCGGTAATCACGTCCACGACGTCATCAATCGTCAGCACGCCGACGAGACGGCCGTTCTCATCCGTCACGGCGGCAGAGAGAAGGTCGTATTGTTCGAAGATCTGTGCGGCCTCTTCCTGGTCCATCTCTGCGGAGATGGGGTAATTGGTCTCGTGCATGATGTCTTCGACGCGCACCTGACGCTTGGTGCGCAAAATCCGGTCGAGGTCGACGGTGCCGAGAAGCTTGAAGGTTGGGTCGATGACGAAAATCTGGCTGAAATGCTCAGGCAGATCCTCATCCTCGCGCATGTAGTCAATGGTCTGGCCGACTGTCCAGAATGGCGGCACCGCGACGAACTCCGTCTGCATACGGCGACCAGCCGAGCTTTCGGGGTAATCCAGTGCGCGGCGCAGGCGAACGCGTTCGGTGAACGGCAATTGCGCGAGAATGTCCTCGCGGTCTTCGTCGTCCAGATCTTCGAGAATGTAGACGGCGTCGTCTGAATCGAGATCGCCGATGGCGGCAGCAATCTGCTCGTTCGGCATCTGATCGACGATTTCGAGACGGATGGCCTCATCCACCTCGGTCAGCGCCGTCAGGTCGAAGTCATCGCCCAGAAGTTTGACGAGCGCCAGACGCTGGTCCGGCATCAAGGCTTCGAGAACGTCGCCAAGTTCCGTTTCGTGCAGCTTGGCCACGCGCTGACGCAGGGACAGCACGTCACGATCAGCAATCGCCGCGCCGACAAAGGTCAGGAAGTCCTGACGCAGCGAACCGTCGTCTGCGTAAATGTCCTCGACAGGCTGATCCTGAAGAGGGAGGCGTTCAGCGTCGTCCACGCTTTCCGTCATGTGTCGCCCTCCCTCTGTTGTCGCGCATCCGCGACCTTGCGAACGGTTGGAGAATGGCTTCAAAAAGCCGATTGTCAACAACCGGATAGCAATAAAATATGAAAGCAGCATGTTCCTTTCAGCGAAGCTTGTGCGTCGCAGCGAATTCCGGCAGGAATGCGCCATTCAGGAGGATTTGCCATGACCATTCGCCGCATCCTGCGTTATCCGGACCCCGGCCTTTTTCGCGTCTGCTCTGCCGTCACATCCTTCGATTCCGCGCTGTCAGAGCTGGCAGACGACCTTCTCGAGACGATGCGGGCCGCACCGGGCGTGGGAATCACCGCCGCCCATATCGGTGTCGACCAGCGCATTTTCGTGCTGGAACTGTCCAAGGAGGATGGGGTGCGCATCTATGTGAACCCGGACATTCTGGAAAGCGACACCGGCACGATCATCTTCAATGAAGGCAGCGTGTCCATGCCCGGCGCCATTGAGGAAGTGGAACGTCCCAAATCGGTACGCCTTCGCTACCAGGACCTCACGGGCGCTCTCCATGAGGAGGAAGCCCATGGCTTTCATGCCGTCTGCATTCAGCATGAGATTGACCAACTCGACGGCATTTTCTGGTTGCAACGCCTGTCTCGCCTCAAACGCGAGCGCCTCGTGACCAAGTGGAAGAAATCCCAGCGAGGCTGACGGCCTGATCTCGTCTGAAATCATGGCTTGCGTGCCATATCGACACCGGGAAAGGTAAAACCACGACATTAAGGTTAACTCATGCTTTCATGAACTCACCTCAACTATCCACAAGTTTACTCACTTGCCTCCGGCGTCTTTTTCCTGTTTAGCGCCTGAGTTGAAAAACAAAATTAAATCTCTTCGGGTAACGTCTCCCGCAAAAGAAACGTCAGTAAAACAAATTTCTGACAACGAATAAACAGGGGTCTTTCGTGAAGCTTAGCAGCGGTTTCGGCGTCAGTATTTTATTGACTATAACGGCATCAGCATCGAACGCGTATGCTGCCTGCAATTCGGGCCAGACCGGCGCGATTGACCGCCAGATCGCCTCCATACAGGCGAAGGCCTCTGCCCGCGGCTGCTCCGGTGCGGAAACCGGCCTTTTCTCGATCTGCTCTGAATATCGCAAGCGCATCGCCGAAGCGCAGCGCAATCGCAACGCGCTTTCAGGCGGATGCGATGTGGCGGCTGAAGAGCGGGAGACTGATGCACGCCGCACGCGTGAATACCCGGACACCCCGGCCCGCCGCAGCCGCTATAATGCCGGGTTCAAAGCCGGTGCCCTCACCATGTGCGTTCGCACCTCCGACGGATATATCTTCCCGACGCCGAATTCCGGCTTCCGTTCCTCGGCTGAAAAGAAGGAAGACCTTGCCGCACAATGCCAGCTGATTTGCGGTACGCCGGACATGGATGTCTACCGCGTGCACAGCGTTGAGCGCGACGACGAAAACATGACGTCGTTGACAACCGGCAAGCGCTATTCCGAACTTCCGAATGCCGGGATTTATCGCCTTGCCGGACGTGTCGACCGCTGCGACCAGTCCCGTTACTACAAGCTCGCCTTCTCGAACTCCCTTATGCGCCCGTCCATCTCGCCCATGGACACCGCGCCGACCATCAGCGCCTCGTTGAATGTGAGCGGCGACGTTCTTGATGGCGCGGCCATTCAATCCGAGCCGGTTGAAAACACCCGCACGTCCGTGCGCCTCGTCGGCCCGCGCTTTTTCCCGGAATAAGCCTGAACGCAAAACGGGAGGCGCATGACCTCCCGCTTGTCTGATGAAAGACCCAGCCACACACGCTTCCGTCATCCTCGGGTCAGGCCCGACCATGACGAAGACAGAGGTTGGCGACCTTTAACCCACGAAGGCGCGTTCGATGACGAATTCGGCGGGCTTGTTGTTGGCCCCTTCCGTCAGTCCGGCCTTTTCCAACAGCACTGCCGTATCCTTGATCATCGCCATCGAGCCGCAGAGCATGGCCCGGTCCACCGCCGGGTCGAGCGGCGGGACGCCGAGATCGGTAAACAGCTTGCCGTTTTCAATGAGGTCGGTAATGCGGCCCTTGAAGGGGAAGTCCTCGCGCGTCACCGTCGCATAGTGCTTCAGCTTGTCACCAACGATTTCCGACAGCATTTCGTCGGCCTTGATCTCGTCCATCAGGTCAAAGCCGTATTTCAGTTCGGCCACTTCGCGGCAGGTGTGGGTGAGGATCACCTCATCGAACTTCTCATAGGTTTCCGGATCGCGGATGAGGCTCGCAAAGGGCGCGATGCCCGTGCCGGTCGAGAACATGTAAAGGCGCTTGCCCGGCGTCAGCGCATCAAGCACCAACGTGCCCGTCGGCTTCTTGCGCATCAGCACCTTGTCGCCCGGCTTGATGGCCTGCAGATGCTGCGTCAGCGGGCCTTCCTGCACCTTGATCGAGAAGAATTCGAGTTCTTCCGCCCAGGAGGGGCTGGCGACCGAATAGGCGCGGTAGAGCGGCTTGCCGTCAACCACCAGACCGATCATCGCGAACTCGCCGGAGCGGAAGCGGAAGCTGGCCGGTCTCGTCATCGTGAAGCGGAACAGGCGATCCGTATAATGCGTCACGCTCAGAACCGTTTCGGCAAAAACACCTTCCGGCAGGTTCAGGGCAAACTCTTCGGTCTTGGCAGCTGCGTTCATGAACATGCGGTCCTGTTCGTTCGGGCGGGGTCGCGCCGTTAATTATGCGCTTCCTCTGGCAAATCAGTTGCGCGCCTTGGGTTGCGGGCCTGATCGTTTATGGCGCAAACCCATACAAACCAGCGCCTCGCGGATCAATATACGATCTTGCAATCCTCGTGCGGCATGGCTCTCATTAAGCAGCGCAAACCGGATATTCCTTGATCCCCGTCAAGAGTTAGTAAAACACATAGTTATTTTCAAATGTTTTTCGCACTCCTATCGCCAAAACGCCACACACGAAGCAAAAGGCCTGTGCGCACAAGCTGTTGCGGCGTTGACAGAGACGCAGATTGAACGTGATGTGGGGCTTCTCGCATTGCTCCTCCCGCAAAGGCTCGCCTGATGACCGACACCGCCCTCGCCGCCCGCCTGCTTGATGTGATCGAACAAGATATTCTTCCGCTCACGGCCAAGGGTGTTGCACTTGGAAACAAGGTGTTTGGCGCGGCCATCCTGCGCAAGTCCGATCTCTCGCTGGTGATTGCCGAAACCAATAATGAGCTGGAGAATCCGCTATGGCATGGAGAAGTTCACACACTGAAGCGGTTTTACGAACTGGGGGAAAAGCCGGACACGAAGGACCTGATTTTCCTGTCCACCCATGAACCCTGCACCATGTGTATGTCGGCGATCACCTGGGCGGGCTTTGACAATTTCTATTACTTCTTCAGCCATGAAGATTCCCGCGATGCCTTCGCCATTCCGCATGACCTGAAAATCCTGAAAGAAGTCTTCGGTCTGGAACCGGGCGGCTATCGCCGCCAGAACGCCTTCTGGAATGCGCTCTCGCTGGCCGACATGGTGGAAGCGTCCGACGCCGCCCCGCAGACCGAGATGAAAGCACAATGGGCGCGTATTCTCGCCACCTATGCCACGCTGTCTGAAACCTACCAGACTTCGAAGAGCGGCAACGCCATTCCGCTCAATTGAGCCAGACGCCAGGAACACACGTCATGGAACCCTCAAGGGATATTTCGCGCCTGATTGAAATCATGGTGCGGCTTCGCGATCCTCAGTCCGGCTGCCCGTGGGACATCGAACAGGACTTTGCCTCGATCAAGCCCTACACGATCGAGGAAGCCTATGAGGTGGCCGACGCCATCGAGCGCAACGACATGGGAGACCTTTGCGAAGAGCTGGGCGACCTGTTGCTGCAGGTGGTGTTTCACGCCCGCATGGCCGAAGAAGCCGGACTGTTTTCCTTCGGCGACGTGGTGAATGCGGTGACATCCAAGATGATCCGCCGCCATCCGCATGTCTTTGCCCGCTCCGACGCCGATACGCCGGACAAGGTGAAGGTGCAGTGGGACGAGATCAAGCGTCAGGAAAAGGCCGAGCGCGCCGAACGGCGTGCGCGCCTCGGCGGTGAAGAGACCTTCAAGGCGGGGCATCTCGGCGCCGTGCCGCGTGCCTTCCCGGCCCTGATGGAAGCGTTGAAACTTCAGGAACAGGCGGCCAAGGTGGGCTTTGACTGGTCTGATGCCGAGCCGATCCTAGACAAGATCGAGGAAGAGATTGCCGAGTTCCGGACAGCCCTTTCCCGTGGTGACAAGAAGCAGATTTCCGATGAACTGGGCGACGTGATCTTTGCCATGGCCAATATCGGCCGCCATGTGGGCACCGATCCGGAAAACGCGCTGCGCGGCACCAATACCAAATTCCGCCGACGCTTTGCCCATATCGAGAAGGGGCTGGAGGCGCGCGGCATTTCGCTGAACGACGCCACGCTTGATGAGATGGAAGCGCTCTGGCAGGACGCCAAGAAGACCGAACATCCGTAACGTGAAGCACGAGGCTTCCCTTACGGACATGGCACCCGCCTCAATCCTCCCAGTCTTCCTTTTCCGGCTTCGGGAACAAGCCGAGCTTGCGTTCCAGCGCTGCCGTCTGGTCGCCGGAAAGGCGAAGGTCGAGGCTGACGGAACCGTCCTCCATATCCTCACGCGCGTCGACGATTGTCGTCTCGTAAAGCCAGGGCAACAGGCTCAGCTTTTCCGGTGGCAAGATGACCGTTGCCTCGGTCAAAACGCCGGAAAGGCGCGCCGCGATTTCATCGAGAAGGGCTGGAACGCCCTCGCCTGACAAGGCTGAAAGCGCAATCACGTTCTTGCGGCCCACCGCCTTGGCAGCAATGGCGTCATGGGCTTCCGGGTCCAGCCGGTCGATCTTGTTCCAGACTTCAAGGATGCGGGTTTCCGCTTCCTTCTCGTCAATGCCGAGATCGGCCAGAATGCGCATCACATCCGCAGCCTGCGCGGCATTGTCCGGGTCCGACATATCGCGCACATGCAGCACGAGGTCGGCTTCCAGCACCTCTTCCAGCGTGGCGCGGAAAGCGGCGACCAGATGCGTCGGCAGGTCGGAAATAAAGCCCACCGTATCGGAGAGGATGACAGTGCGCCCATGCGGAAGCTTCATACGGCGAAGCGTCGGGTCAAGCGTCGCAAACAGCATGTCCTCGGCCAGCACGCCAGCGCCGGTGATGCGGTTGAAAAGCGTCGATTTCCCGGCATTGGTATAACCGACCAGCGCCACGATAGGGTGCGGCACCTTGCGGCGCTTGGCGCGATGAAGCTGGCGGGTGCGCACCACCTGCTCAAGCTCGCGCTCGAGCCTGACGATCCGCTCCTGCAACAGGCGGCGGTCAGCTTCGATCTGTGTTTCACCCGGACCACCCATGAAGCCCGCGCCACCGCGCTGACGCTCAAGGTGGGTCCAGCTGCGTACCAATCGACCCTTCTGGTAGTTGAGGTGCGCGAGTTCGACCTGCAGCGTGCCTTCCTTGGTGGAGGCGCGGCGACCGAAAATTTCGAGAATAAGGCCGGTGCGGTCGATGACCTTGGCCTTCCATTCGCGTTCCAGATTGCGCTGCTGAACCGGCGTCAGCGGATGATCGACGATGACCAGACCGGCATCATTCTCATCGAGAATGGCGCCGATTTCCTCGATCTTGCCGGTGCCCATGAGCGTCGCCGGACGCGGATCATTCACCGGCACGATCAACCCGCCGGTGATTTCCAGATCGATCGCCAGTGCAAGGCCGGTCGCTTCCTCCAGACGGCTTTCGCTCGTGCGGGTCGGAACCGGGTCGCCAAGAATGGGATTGGCAAGCGCCCCCTGCTTGGCACCACGCGGTGCCTTCAGAACAGGAACAATGACCAGAGCACGGCTATCATCCCGGTGCTTGGGTTGCTCCGGAATGACATCTCCGCCCGTCGGTTCACGCATGATGGTCTATCAGTCTCAGGACTGCTCTTCGGTTTCGAACATCTGCATCGGCTGGCCCGGCATGATGGTCGAAATCGCGTGCTTGTAGACAAGCTGGGAATGTCCGTCGCGGCGCAGCAGGACGCAGAAATTGTCAAAAGACGTCACGACACCCGTCAGCTTGACGCCGTTGATCAGGAAGATCGTGAGAGAAATTTTCTGCTTGCGAACTGTATTGAGGAAAAGATCCTGCAAGTTCTGAGAACGTTCCGCCATCGCGCCGCTTCTTTCTTTTTGCCGACCAAGTGCCGGTAAATATTATTGTTTTTGATTTGTGGTGATGCCTGGGACTATATGGCCTCCCCAATCCCTCAAGCGTTGGTACCAAATCGGGCGATGTTCCGCAATGTCGAAATCGGCCCCTGCGGTACGCCTTTCGCCACACAATCAGAAGTACTGAATGGAAACGCGGAAAAGTTGCTCCACGGTGCGAACAGCCTGCGCGGACGCCAGAAGCACCACGCGGTCGCGCGCCTTGATCTTGAAGTCACCGTCGGGACGATGGACCGTGCCCGCGCGATAGATCGCCCCCAGGCGGATGCCTTCCGGCAGATCCAGCTCGCGGATGGGCTTGCCAACCAGTGGCGAGGTTTCCAGCGCTTCGGCCTCAATCACCTCACCGGCTCCCTGCTGCACGGAATAGACCGAGCGGATACGCCCCTTACGCACATGCTGCAGAACGCGGGAAATGGTCACGGCGCGCGGGTTGATGAAGGCATCAATGCCGAGGGCTTCCGCCATTTGCTGCAGCGGCGCATTGTTGATCAGCGCCATGGAATTGCGGCAGCCGTGCTGCTTGGCCATCACGGCGGAGAGGATGTTGATCTGGTCGTTATTGGTCAGCGACACCATCAGATCCGCATCGGCAACGTCGGCCTGATTGAGCATGGCCTGATCCAGCGCCGAACCGTTCAGCACAATCGTGTGATCGAGCTGCTGGGAAAGCATGACCGCGCGGTCGCGGTCGCTTTCGATGAGCTTGACGCGCGTGCGTGGCTGCGTGGCCTCGATGCTGCGCGCCACATAGTGGCCAATGTTGCCGCCACCGGCGATGATGATGCGGCTGGCGGCCTGTTCGTCATGCCCGAAAAGGCCCAAAAGGCGACGCACATGCTCGCGCTGGCTGATGACGTAGGCCACATCGCCCACCTCGATCTGCTCGTCCGAATGGGCCACGAAGAGCTTGCCGCGGCGGAAAATGCCGACCACCGTCGAAACGAGATCGGGGAAGAGCTGGCTCAACTGCTTGAGCGGCGTGTTGACGACCGGGCAATCCTCAAGGCACTCGATGGCGACCAGCGAAATCGTCTCTTCGGCAAAACGGAATACGTCAATGGCCCCGGGGAACGAGATGCGCCGCAGCACCATCTTGCCGACCTCGATTTCCGGCGAGATCGTCACGTCAATCGGCAGATTATCGCGATTGAAGAGGTTGGAATATTCCGGCTGCAGATAGTTCTGGGCGCGAATACGGGCAATCTTGGTGGGAACGTTGAAGAGCCCATGCGCCACTTCGCAGGCAATCATGTTGATTTCGTCGTGCAGCGTCACCGCAATGATCATGTCGGCCTGATCGGCCCCTGCCCGCGCCAGCACATCCGGGTGCGCGCCATGGCCGACGAAACCGCGAACGTCCAGCTTGTCCGAAATAGCGGCGACCAGAGAAGCCGACGTATCGATCACCGAGACTTCATTGTCTTCCTGCGCCAGCTTTTCGGCGATACCGTAACCGACCTGTCCGGCTCCGCAGATGATGATCTTCATGAGACGCGCCTCCCCGTGGCACTATTCTTTTCTCTTGAGGTCGACACCGACACCCCCGGTGCGCGCCTCAACCCTTCTGGTGCTTATACGCCGAGCGACTTCAGCTTGCGGTGCAGGGCCGAACGCTCCATGCCGACAAATTCTGCCGTGCGCGAGATGTTGCCGCCGAAACGGTTGATCTGCGCAATCAGATAGTCACGTTCGAACATTTCACGGGCCTCACGCAGCGGCAAGGTCATGATGTGATAATCGTTGTGGGCGGAGACCTTGGGCAGCATATCGCCCAGATCGGTCGGCAGCATATCGGCGGTGATCGGCGTATCGGGGCCGTCGCCGCGCGCCAGAATGAGCAGCCGCTCGATGTTGTTGCGCAACTGGCGGATATTGCCCGGCCAGTCATTGGCCTGCAGCACGGCGAGCGCGTCATCGGCAATGCGGCGCGGACGAATGCCCGCCTGTTCGGCAATCTGGCGCATGAAAAGATCGATGAGGAAAGGAATATCTTCCCGCCGTTCAGCAAGTGCCGGAACCTTGACCGGCACCACGGCCAGACGATGGTAAAGGTCTTCGCGGAACGTGCCACCCGCAATCAGTTCTTCGAGGTTATAGGCGGTCGAGGAGATGATACGCACATCCACCTTCACGCGCTTGGAGCCGCCGACGCGCTCAAACTGCTGGTCGATCAAGACACGCAGGATCTTGTTCTGCGTTTCACGCGGCATTTCGCCGATTTCATCGAGATACAGAATACCGCGATGCGCCTCTTCCAATGCGCCGATGCGACGCGCCTGCCCCGGAGACCCTTCCGTGCCGAAGAGCGCCACTTCCATGCGCTCGGGCGTGATGGCCGCTGCGTTCAGCGCGACAAACGGGCCTGCCGAGCGGGCCGACTTCTTGTGAATGAGGCGCGCCACCGTTTCCTTGCCCGCGCCGGATGGCCCGAGGATCATGACGCGGCTGTTGGTCGGCGCCACCTTCTCGATGACCTGACGCAACTGCGAGACCGCGACCGAGGTGCCGATCAGTTCGCCGGAATCACCGGCGCGCTTCTTCAGCTCAAACACCTCGCGTTTCAGCTTGGAGTTTTCCAGCGCGCGCTCGGCAATCAGGATGAGGCGGTCCGCCTTGAACGGCTTTTCGATGAAGTCGAACGCGCCGCGCTTGATGGCTGACACGGCGGTTTCAATGTTGCCATGCCCCGAAATCATCACCACCGGCAGTTCCGGATGGCGCGTGCGGATTTCGTCAAGCAGGGCCAGGCCGTCCAGTCGACTGCCCTGCATCCAGATATCGAGAAACACGAGACGCGGCACGCGGTCCGAAATCGCGGCCAGCGCGCTGTCGGCATCATGGGCCGTGCGCGTTTCATGGCCTTCGTCGGAAAGAATGCCCGAAACAATGTCACGAATATCGGCTTCGTCGTCCACGACCAGAATATCAGACGCCATACAGTGCTTCCTTGTCATGCGGGTTATCTGCGAGATCGGTGGCGACTGCAGGAGGCAGAACCACGCGGATCATCGCGCCACGTCCATTGTCGAAGTCGCAGGGCGCATCATGCAGTTCCAGCACGCCGCCATGTTCTTCGATGATCTTTTTTACGATAGCGAGACCAAGGCCCGTGCCCTTGTCGCGCATCGTGATATAGGGTTCGAGAATGCGATGACGGTTTTCTGCCGGAAGACCGCGGCCGTTGTCGATGACATCGATCACAAAACGGTCCGTCGTCGCATCATAATTTGCCCGCACCAGCACGCGACCGATTTCGCGGCGCTCGTCAGACGGCACGGCCTCAATGGCCTCCACAGCGTTCTTGACGAGATTGGCGAAGGCCTGCCCCAGCATGCGGGCGTCGAAGAGGCCCATCAGCGGCTCGTCGCCCAGTTCCGTCTGGAACTTGACCTCCGAAGCGCCGATTTCGCGCAGGAACACCGCGTCGCGCAGAACATCACGCAGGTCAGACCGCTCCTTGACCGGCTTCGGCATGCGCGCGAAGGAGGAGAATTCATCCACCATGCGCCCGATATCGCCAACCTGTCGTACAATCGTATCCGTGCACTGGTCGAAAATCCGCCGATCATCATCCGGCACCATTTTGCCGAAGCGGCGCTTGAGGCGCTCGGCGGAAAGCTGGATCGGGGTGAGCGGGTTCTTGATTTCATGGGCAATGCGCCGCGCCACATCGGCCCAGGCGGTCGAGCGCTGGGCGATCACCAGATCGGTAATGTCATCCAGCGTCAGAACATGCGATTCCGCGCCGCCATGGGCTTCCTCACGTGTCACCTGCACGGAAAGCGTTCGCTCGACACCGCCGCGCATCATATTGATCTGCTTGCGGAAGTTGCTGCGGTGGCGCGCCTCGGCCTCGGCCAGAACCACATCCAGCTCCGGGGATACGTCGACAAGACGCTGCCCGACCAGAAGTTCGGAGGTCATGTTGAGGAAGGCTTCCGCCGACAGGTTGACGATGGAGATGCGCCCGTCAGCCTCAACGCCAATCACCGCTGCGGTCACACCCGAAAGCACGGCCTCGATGAAGCGGCGGCGGTCATCCACCTCATCCTTGGCCAGGAGGATTTCGCTCTGCTGGCTGCGGATTTCCGAAATCATCTTGTTGAAGGTACGCGACAGGCTGCCCACGTCGCCATCAATGGCGCGCACCGGCACCGAAACCTGCAGATTGCCAGACGCCACGCTATCGGCTGCCGCAATCAGCAGGCGGATCGGCCGCACGATCCGGTCGGCAACGGCAATGGCCGCCCACATGGCGCACAGAAGCACGATCAGCGCAAAGCCGAGATAAAGCACGGCGAAGGCCACCTGCAGGGAGGTCTGGCCCGCTTTCATGCTGTTATACTCGGCGGTGTTTTCCTCCATCTCGCGCATGGCGCCCATGACCTTGGGGTCAACCGCGCGGATCGTATAGAGGAAGGAACCGGGCATGGCTTCCAGCTTGATGATGCCGCCCACAAGGTTCGTCGGCCCCGGCGGGATCAGCGTCGGCTGTCCGGCGGCGGCACTCTCAAGCGCGTTCTTGGGAATATCAGGTAGCGGCGCGCCGGTCGTAATGTCGGCTGCGGCGATTTCCGAACCGTCCTCGCGCACCAGAAACGCGCCGAGCAGACCGCGACCGCGCGCCTGGCGCGTCATCAGTTCGGTAAAGCCCTTGCGGTCGAGATAAAACAGGGCGCGGTTACGCTCCAGGTCGTTGGCCATGGAAATGGTCTGGCCCTGAAGGTAGCTCGCATTTTCCATCATATAGGCCTGCGCCACATTGATGGACGATTTCACGATGGACTGGGTGCGCATCGAAAACCAGCGATCCAGACCGGCCGACAGCGTGATCGAGGCGAAAATGGCAACGATAATGGCAGGCGCAATCGCGATGATCGAAAACAGGACGACGATGCGAACGTGAAGGCGCGCCGCAGCGCGGCCACGCGAACGGGCGCGGATGAGGCGCATGACCTCACGCACGATCTGGTAGATCAGCCCCACCACAAAAACCGAATTGAGGATCACCGAGGCGATGACCACATTGGTGGTTGGCTGAATGGGCGTGTAACCCAAAAGCACGAACAGCGTCAGCGAGGCGCAAACAAGCGCGCCGATGGCCGACAAAAGACCGGCCAGCGAAAACACCGAACGGCGCTCGTGTGCGGCCAACGGATCGGTGCCGTTCTCCGCTCGCGCTTCAACCGTATCGGCCATCATGTCCAGAACTCCCCGCCAAGGCCCGCCCGCTGAATGCCGACGATATGCCCTGCCTCACAGACCCGACCCCATCCAGAATCAGGCAACGCGTGTCGTTAGAGCAACGCATTGTGGCGAAAATGCAACTTAGCTTGCAGGCTTGTCAAGCGTTGCGGGAGGAACGGTAGACGGAAACGCCAAGCTCGCGAATCTTCTTACGCAGCGTATTGCGGTTCAGCCCGAGGAGGTCCGCCGCCTTGATCTGGTTGCCGCGCGTGGCCGTCAGAGCTGCCAGGATCAAGGGATATTCCAGTTCGGTGAGCACACGGTCATAAAGACCCGGCGGCGGAAGATTGTCGCCGAAGCTTGCGAAATAGGTCCGCATATTTTCTTCCACAGCCTGCGCGATGGTCATGGAGGTGGTGCGGATGCCGCCCTTTTCAATCGGGCTGTCCGGCACGTCGGAGCGCAGTTCCTGCTCGATGATTTCCCGCGTGATCACATCCTGCGGATAAAGCGCCATCAGGCGGCGGATGAGGTTTTCCAGCTCGCGCACATTGCCCGGCCAGGCATAGGCCTTCATCACCTCCAGCGCTTCCGTATCGAAACGCTTGGTGCCAAGCCCTTCCTTTTCGCCCTGCTGGATGAAGTGGCGAACCAGATCCGGAATATCCTCGGCGCGGTCGCGCAGCGGCGGCAGGCGCAGCGGTACAACGTTCAGGCGGTAGTACAGGTCTTCGCGAAACAGACCCTGATTGATCGAGTGCTTGAGGTCCTTGTTGGTAGCGGCCACAATGCGCACATCGGTGCGGATCGGGGTCCGACCACCCACCGTCGTATATTCGCCCTGCTGCAATACGCGTAGAAGCCGCGTCTGGGCATCCATCGGCATGTCACCGATTTCATCAAGGAACAGCGTCCCGCCCTCGGCCTGCTCGAAACGGCCGGTCGAACGGTTTTGTGCGCCGGTAAAGGCACCCTTTTCATGGCCGAACAGTTCGGACTCGATCAGGTCCCGCGGAATGGCGGCCATGTTGATCGCCACGAAGGGGCCATTGCGGCGCTTGCCGTAGTCATGGAGCGCGCGCGCCACCAGTTCCTTGCCGGTGCCGCTTTCGCCGGTGATCATCAGCGTCAGGTCGGTCTGCATCAAACGGGCGAGAACGCGATAGATTTCCTGCATGGCGGCGGAGCGGCCCACCAGCGGCATGCCATCCTGCATGTCGTCATCAAGGCGAACCGGCTTCTTCTTCGGCTCGGCCAGCGCCCGCCCGATGATCGCAATCAGTTCGGTCAGGTCAAACGGCTTCGGCAGGTAATCGTAAGCGCCCTTTTCGGAAGCCTTGATCGCCGTCATGAAGGTGTTTTGCGCGCTCATGACCAGCACCGGCAGGTCGGGCCGGGCTTTCTTGATGCGCGGCAGCAGATCAAACGCGTTCTCGTCCGGCATCACCACGTCGGTCACCACCAGATCGCCCTCGCCCGCAGCAATCCAGCGCCACAGCGTTGCGGCATTGGATGTGATGCGCACTTCATAGCCTGCTCGCGACAGTGCCTGATTGAGCACGGTGCGGATCGCGGCGTCGTCATCTGCGACAAGAATGGTTGCGGTCATCGTACGTGTCCTGTTTTCTAAGCGTGTCCGGTTCGCGGTGGGCCGCGATCTGACCGGTCATACGGAAACTATCAAAGCGTGGAGGCATTCTCAGGCGCTGTTCCCTTCGAAACCGGCATGAGAACCCGGAAAATGGTGCGTCGGCTCTGGCTATCGCATTCAATGATGCCGCCATGGCCGCCGATGATCTTGGCCACCAGCGCCAGACCAAGGCCGGAACCATTGGTCTTGGTGGTGATGAAGGGATCGAAGAGATGCGGCAAAAGGTCGGAGGGAACCCCCGGCCCGTTATCGATCACGCAGAATTCCAGCGGCAGCGAAATCTTCTCCCGCGAACCGGCAATCGAAAGCCGGATGCCGGGGCGATAGGCCGTCGTCAGCTGGATTTCACCGTCCGGCATGTCGCCGACGGCTTCTGCCGCATTCTTCACCAGATTGAGGAAGACCTGAATCATCTGGTCGCGATTGGCGTGGATCGGCGGCAAGGACGGGTCGTAGCTTTCGGTGATCTTGATGTTGCGGGCAAAGCCTGCCTGCGCCACGGCCTTCACATGATCCAGCACCGAGTGAATATTGACCGGCGTGCGATCCACCGGACGCTCGTCGGAAAACACTTCCATACGGTCAACCAGCGAGACGATACGGTCGGTCTCGTCGCAGATGAGGCGCGTCAACGCCCGGTCGTCATCCGGCACGGAGCTTTCCAGAAGCTGGGCCGCACCGCGAATGCCGGAAAGCGGATTCTTGATCTCGTGGGCCAGCATTGAGGCAAGGCCCGTTACAGAGCGGGCGGCAGCACGATGCGTCAACTGGCGGTCGATCTTGTCGGCCATGGAGCGCTCCTGAAACACCACCACCACCGAGCCCGGCTCACTCACCACCGGCGCCACGTAAAGGTCCACCAGCTTTTCCTGCCCCAGACGCGGCGAGGAAAGATCGACACGATATTCATTGACCGGCGCACGGCGCTCGCGCACCTGATCAATCAGCGACAGAAGCGGCGAGCCGAAGGGAATGAAGGTGGAGATACGATAGCGCGCCAGATGCGCGGCGCTGGCCCCGAAAAAGGCTTCCGCTTCCCAGTTGGCAAAGGCGATATGGCCCGTGGCATCCACCAGAATGACCGGGTTCTGAACCGAATTCAGAACCGCCATGGCTAGGTTCGGGTGGGCGTTCTCGTTGCTCATGCGGCTTCTTTCATCGGTTCGTCAGGCTTGGCGGAAAGCGCCGCCAGCATCAGCCCGCGAACCTCTCGCGGATTCTTGGAGGTCAGTACGGCGGCCCTCACCTCGCCCGGCACGGCAACGCGCGCCCGGTCGAGATACCAGCCCAGATGTTTGCGGGCGTGGCGAAGACCTGCCTCGACGCCATAAAAGGCAAGCATGGCTTCGTAGTGCTCGACGGCAAGAGCTGGAATATCTCCCGCCTTCGGGGCGGCATGGCCTGCCAGAACACCGGCCTGCCACGGGCGGCCCTGTGCGCCGCGGCCAATCATCACCGCATCGGCACCCGAACGGCGCAGGATCTCGGCGGCATCGTCCGGGGTCTCCACATCACCATTGGCAATCAGCGGCACGGAAATTTCAGCGCGCACGGCGGCAATGGCATCCCAATCGGCGCGGCCTTCGTAGAACTGCATGCGCGTGCGGCCATGAATGATGATCGTCTGGACACCCGCCTGCTCGGCCCGGCGAGCGAGTTCAGGCGCATTGATGGACTGTTCATCCCAGCCCAGACGCATCTTGAGTGTTACCGGCACGGGCGATGCGGCCACGACAGCCTCAACGATGCGCAGTGCATGGTCCGGCTCCCGCATCAGGGCCGAGCCGCATTCGCCGCTCGTGACCTTGCGGGCCGGACAGCCCATGTTGATGTCGATGATATCGGCCCCGTTATCGGCAGCGATTCGCGCCGCTTCGCCCATGAAATGCGGATCGCGACCGGCAAGCTGCACCATGTGCGGCTTGAGCCCTGCCCCTTTCAGGCGTGCCCAGGATTCATGCCTATTGCCAACAAGCTCGCGACTCGCCACCATCTCCGTCACCACAAGCCCGGCCCCGTGGCGATAAGCCAGCTGACGGAACGGCAGATCGGTGACTCCAGACATGGGCGCCAACACAACGCGATTGCGGATAACCACATTTCCGATACTGAATGGATTGGAAAGGTCCGTTACGGGCAAGTGATTATCTTTCAGTCATGATAGGCATTTGCACTATTTTTAGACAAACCGAATGCGCTTGCCAAGGGCTTTTCAGGCGATCCGGGAAATTTCAGGCATTGACTGGAAAAGCGGCAGACCTCGGGCTAGACCATGACCCTTAAGAGTGGGCGGAAACGGTTGGGCACATGCCAAAAAGCGATGCATTCAAAATCGGCGTGGTGATTGTCGCCGCCGGGCGCGGCGAGCGGGCGGGAAGTTCCATCGAAGGGCCGAAGCAATATCGCCGGGTGGGCGGTCAGCCGGTGATTGCCCGCACACTGGACGGCTTTGCGCACTGGGGTGGCGCCGACCACATTGTGTGCGTCATCCACTCGGACGACGAAGCGCTGTTTGATAAGGCCATCGCGGCCCGCACCCTTCCCGGTCCCGTTTCCACCGTTTTTGGCGGCGCGACGCGCCAGCAATCGGTTCTGGCGGGCCTGCAGGCGCTGAAAGGCAAGGGCATGACGCATGTGATGATCCATGATGCCGTGCGCCCCTTCTTCGACAATGCGCTTCTCGACCGGATTGCCAATGCCCTTCGCCAGGGGGCTCTGGCCGTGTTGCCGGCGCTTCCCGTCACCGACACGCTGAAGAAGGGCGTGGACGGGCACGTGCATGGCACGGTGCCGCGCGAGGGGCTCTATGCCGCCCAGACGCCGCAGAGTTTTGCATTTGAGGACATCACGGCCGCGCACGAGCAGGCGGTCGCCGAAGGCATGACGAAGTTTACCGATGATGCGGCAATTGCCGAATGGGCGGGCATGACGGTCGTGCTGGCCGAAGGCTCGCCGGACAATATCAAACTGACCCTGAAGAGAGACCTTGAAATGGCCAATGAAAAGCTTGCTCCTCATTCCCTGCCGGATGTTCGCACTGGCAATGGCTATGACGTGCACCAGCTGGAACCGGGTGATGGCGTGACGCTGTGCGGTATCTTCATTGCCCATGACCAGAAGCTGAAAGGCCATTCGGACGCCGACGTGGCGCTGCACGCGCTCACCGATGCGCTTCTGGCCACCTATGGCCTTGGTGATATCGGCGACCATTTTCCGCCGTCTGATCCGCAATGGAAAGGCGCGCCATCGCGTATCTTCCTCGCCCACGCCGCCAAGCTGGTGCGCGAACATGGCGGCACGATCATGAATGCCGATGTGTCGCTGATTGCCGAAGCGCCGAAGGTTGGCCCGCACCGTCAGGCCATGCGGGAAAAGCTCGCCGAAATCCTCGACATCTCGGTCGATCGTTGCTCGGTCAAGGCCACGACCAATGAGACCATCGGCTTTGTCGGCCGCCGCGAAGGGATTGCCGCGATTGCGACGGCCACCGTTGTTTACGGAGGCAAGGCATGAGCCTTTTTCCCGGCGATATCATCGCGCTTTCAACCGGCATTATTGAAGAGTTTTCGGCCCGTGGCCTCACCATCGCGACGGCTGAATCCTGCACGGGCGGGCTGATTGCCGGGGCGCTGACGGACATTGCCGGATCATCCGCCGTGGTGGATCGCGGCTTTGTCACCTATTCCAACACGGCCAAGCACGAGATGATCGGTGTGCGCGAAGAAACGCTTGGCCGTTTTGGTGCGGTTTCAAAAGAAACGGCGCTGGAAATGGTCGAAGGGGCACTGAAGGCAGCAGGCACCAGCCTTGCGGTCGCCGTCACCGGCATTGCAGGCCCGGGCGGCGGCTCACCGGAAAAGCCGGTTGGCCTCGTCCATCTGGCGGCAGCTTCCAAGACCGGCAAGCTAATCCATCGGGAAATGCGCTTTGGTGATCTGGGGCGCACGGCGATCCGTCTGGCCACCGTCAGAACGGCGCTTGAAATGCTGCTGGACGTGTCTCAGGCGTAGATTTTCGCGGCCCGCGCCTCAAAGGCTTCGGCAAACATGCGAAACGCACGCTCGAACATCGCGCCCATAATCGAACCGAGAAGCCGGTTCTTGAACTCGTAATCGATGAAGAAATGCACGCCGCAGGCACCCTCGCCCGCTGCTTCAAAACGCCAGCGATTGTCGAGATAGCGAAACGGCCCGTCGATGTATTTCACATCAATAGCAAGGTCTGCCTTGTTCAGAAGTACCTGCGTCGTGAACGTTTCGCGGATCGCCTTGTAACCGATGGTCATGTCCGCCAGAAGCAGCACCTTGCCGTCGCGTTCCTTGCGCGAGCGGATTTTCAGCGCCTCGCACAGCGGCAGAAATTCCGGGTAACGCTCGATATCGGCCACGAGATCGAACATCTGTACGGGGCTATGCGGAACGGGTCGTCGGGTTTCGAACTGGGGCATGGCGTGAGGTTTAGCGCGCGGCGCTTTCCTTCGCCTCACGGGCAGCCTTCAGCTTGGCGAAGTCGTCACCGGCGTGGTGCGAGGACCGCGTCAACGGGCTCGACGACACCATGAGGAAGCCCTTGGTGTAGGCGACCGTCTCATAGGACTTGAATTCGTCCGGCGTCACGAAAGCCTTGACCGGATGGTGCTTGCGGGTCGGCTGCAGATACTGGCCGATGGTCAGGAAATCCACATCTGCCGTGCGCAGGTCATCCATCAGTTGCAGCACTTCATTGCGCTCTTCGCCAAGGCCAACCATGATGCCCGACTTGGTGAACATGGTCGGGTCCAGTTCCTTCACCCGCTGCAGCAGGCGGATGGAGTGGAAATAGCGCGCGCCCGGACGCACCGTCAGGTAATTGCCCGGCACGGTTTCCAGATTGTGGTTGAAGACATCCGGCTTGGCCGCAACGACGCGCTCCAGCGCGCCCGGCTTCTTCAAAAAGTCCGGTGTCAGGATTTCGATGGTCGTCGTCGGCGACGCCGCGCGGATCGCCCAGATGACCTTTTCAAAGTGTTCAGCGCCGCCATCGTCCAGATCGTCGCGGTCCACCGAGGTGATCACGACGTGGTTGAGGCCCATCTGCTTGACGGCATTGGCCACATTCTGCGGCTCATCAAGATCAAGCGGGTTCGGCTTGCCGGTCGCCACGTTACAGAAGGCGCAGGCGCGGGTGCAGATTTCGCCCATGATCATGAAGGTGGCGTGCTTTTGCTCCCAGCAGCCGCCGATATTCGGGCAGCCCGCTTCCTCGCACACCGTGACTAGCTTGTGGCTGCGCACGATCTCGCGCGTTTCGGCATAGCCCTTGGAGGTCGGAGCCTTGACGCGAATCCACTCGGGCTTGCGCATGACTTCGCTATCCGGGCGATGGGCCTTTTCCGGATGGCGCACGCGCTTCGGATCGGGACCTGCGGTTCTGTCGAGGATCGTGACCATATCTAAAAGCTTTCACCGTCCGGGTGGAATTGTTCTCGCTCAGCGCCTGACGAGGCGGGCGACGAATATCAGAAGTGCCGCGCCAAGGAAACCAGTCACAAAGAAAGCTGACCGGCTATCTTTCGGCACAATGTCGAACTGTGCGAGGAGCGTGGTGGCGACTGCCGAACCGACAATGCCAAGGATGATGTTCATGAAGATGCCGAACTGCGTGTTCATGAGCTTGCCGGCCAGCCATCCGGCCAGACCGCCAATCAGGATCATCCAGAACCAGCCAAGCTGTATGGTTTCCATCGTCAAACCAAGCCTCTCCGTTTCACGCAGATATAAGATGTCCGGCGGGGATTTTCACCCGCCGGGTCATCATCAGGCATTGAGCACGCGACCATAGGCGTCGAGCACGCTTTCCTTCATCATCTCCGAAAGGGTCGGATGCGGGAAGATGGTGTGCATCAGTTCTTCTTCGGTCGTCTCAAGGTTCATGGCAATCACGAATCCCTGGATGAGTTCGGTGACTTCCGCGCCCACCATGTGTGCGCCCAGAAGCTCGCCGGACTTCGCATCGAAGATCACCTTGATCAGGCCGTTGTCTTCGCCCAGCGCAATCGCCTTGCCGTTCGCGCCGAAAGAATAGCGGCCGACGCGGATTTCGCGACCGGCATCCTTGGCCTTGGCTTCCGTCAGGCCGACCGAGGCGACCTGCGGGTTGCAATAGGTGCAGCCGGGGATTTTGCCCTTGTCCATCGGGTGAACATGCGGCAGACCGGCAATCTTCTCAACGCAGATCACACCCTCATGCTCGGCCTTGTGGGCGAGCATCGGCGGACCAGCCACGTCGCCGATGGCATAGATGCCCGGCACGTTCGTCTTGCCATAGCCGTCAATGACGATGCAGCCGCGATCCGTCTTGATGCCGAGCGCCTCAAGGCCGAGGTTCTCGATATTGCCCTGAACGCCGACAGCGGAAATCAGGCGGTCAGCGGTGATCTGCTGCACCTTGCCGTCCTTGGTTTCCACATGGGCGGTGATGGAATTGGCGGCCTTTTCAACCTTGGAAACCTTCGCCCCGGTGATGATCTTGAGGCCGCGCTTTTCCAAAGCCTTGCGGGCAATGCCGGAGATTTCCACGTCTTCGACCGGCATGATGTTGTCCATCAGTTCCACCACCGTCACATCGACGCCCATGGAGCGATAGAAGGAGGCGAACTCGATGCCGATGGCGCCAGAGCCCATGACCACCATCGACTTCGGCATGAAATCCGGCTTCATGGCTTCGAAATAGGTCCAGATCAGCTTGCCATCCGGCTCGATGCCGGGAAGCGCGCGCGGGCGGGCGCCGGTTGCCACGATAATATGCTTGGCCTTGTAGGTGCCCTCACCCAGAACGCCTTTCGGAACCGGGTTCTGCGGCTGCACGACCGGCTTCGTTGACTTGCCGACGATCACCTCGCCGGGCTTCGTGAGCTTCGCCTCACCCCAGATCACGTCGATCTTGTTCTTCTTCATGAGGTAGGCAACGCCGCCATTGAGGCGGGCCGAGACGCCGCGCGAACGGGCAACGACATCCTTCACATCCGCCGTCATCTTGCCTTCCAGCGTCAGGCCGTAGCTCTTGGCGTGGTTGGCATGGTCAAGGATTTCCGCCGAACGCAGAAGCGCCTTGGTGGGGATGCAGCCCCAGTTGAGGCAGATGCCGCCCAGATGCTCGCGCTCGACAATCGCCGTCTTCAGGCCAAGCTGCGCGGCGCGAATGGCCGTCACATAGCCGCCGGGGCCGGAACCGATGATCAGGACGTCGTAAACAGTGTCGGCCATGGCCTTCATCTCCTTGGAACCGCGCCATCAAGAGGCACAGCGTTTAAAAATCGGGGGCGATCAAAGCCCCAGCATCATGCGCACGATGGGTTCAAGCCCGCGACCGAGCGCACGCGTATTGTCTGCATCCAGATGCACGCCATCGACGGGCGTGGTGGTGGACACCGAAGCGGCATCGAAGAAGCCGCAGCCCAGATCATCCGCCATATCGCGATAAAGCGAGGCAAGATGGCGCGATTCTTCAATCGCACCGCGATACATGGCCGCAAATACCGGATCGCCCGTCTCACAGATCACCGGCGGCGAAACAATGAGAATGTCCGGCACGTTTTCATCGCGAAACGGCCAGTCATGCTGGCGCACCAATGAAACGAGCCGCTCCATGCCGCGCATGGCGTGATAGGCCGAGCCACCCTTCAGGTCATTCGTACCAAGCATGATGATGACGAGATCGACCGGCGCATGGCTATGCAGAATGGTCGGCAAAAGCCGCGCACCATTCCGGTCGCAATCCGCCAGATAATCGTCATAGGCGGTGGTGCGGCCATTCAGGCCTTCCACCACCACGTTGACGGCGCTGCCAAGCGCTTTTTGCAAAACGCTCGGCCAGCGGTCTTCGTGGGCGTGGCGCGCCCGACCTTCGGCATTATAGCCCCAGGTCAGGCTGTCGCCGTAGCACAGGACGGTTTTCGCCATCATCGTTGCCAAAGGCTCAGACCAGCATCGTCATCGGGTTTTCGATGTAGCGCTTGAAGGCAGAACCCAGTTCCGCACCCAGAGCGCCATCAATCACGCGATGATCAAAGGCAAAGGTCGCCGTCATGACGGTGGCCACCTTGATCTCGCCGTTCTTGACGACCGGCTTCTCAATGCCCGCACCGATGGACACGATGGACGCATGCGGCGGGTTGATGATCGAGGTGAAGTTCGAAACGCCGAACATGCCGAGGTTGGACACGGCAGTCGTGCCGCCCTGATACTCTTCCGGCTTCAGCTTCTTGTCGCGGGCGCGACGGCCCAGATCCTTCATCTCGTTGGAGATGACGGACATGGGCTTCAACTCGGCCTGACGGATGATCGGCGTAATGAGACCATCCGGGATGGCCACGGCCACACCGACATCCGAATGCTTGTGCAGCACGCGGGCCGAAGAGGTCCACGAGGCGTTTGCCATCGGCACGTCGCGCAGTGCGAGCGCCAGCGCCTTGATGATGAAGTCGTTGACCGACAGCTTGAAGAGCGGAACATCGCCCTTCTCCGTCTTCTTCACCGGCACGCCGCGATTGATTTCGGCACGCACGGCGTTCAGCGCATCCAGTTCGCAGTCCATCGACAGGAAGTAGGACGGCACGGTCTGGTGCGATTCCGTCAGGCGGGCCGCAATCGTGCGACGCATGCCATCATGAGGAAGAAGCTCATAAGAGCCGCTTTCGAAGAGCTTCAGCACGGCTTCGTCCGTCATCGACGGGGTGAAGCTTGCCGGAGCGCTGGACGGGGCCTGAGAGGCGGACGCCTTCGGCGCAACGCCACCGGCGACCGCCTTTTCGACATCCGACTTGACAATGCGGCCATGCGGACCGGAACCGGCAATGGCAGAAATCTCCACACCGGCATCTTTGGCCAGACGGCGGGCCAGAGGCGAGGCAAACACGCGCTCGCCCTTGGCAACGGGTGCGGCGACCGGAGCCGGAGCGGCGGCAGGCGCTGCCGGGGCAGCTGCTGCGGGCGCTTCCACCTTGGCAGGCGTTGCAGCCGGAGCCGCCTTCGGGGCCTCACCGGAGGCCGCAGCGCCAACATCCTCGCCATCGGCGGCAAGAATGGCAATCAAGGCATTGACCTTGACGCCCTGCGTACCAGCCGGAACGACGATCTTGGCGACCGTGCCTTCGTCAACGGCTTCGACTTCCATCGTCGCCTTGTCGGTTTCGATCTCGGCGATCACATCGCCTGCAGAGATCTTGTCGCCTTCCTTGACGAGCCACTTGGCAAGATTGCCTTCCTCCATGGTCGGGGAAAGCGCCGGCATCGTAATGTTGATGGGCATGGAAAAGCCCTCCCTTACTTGTAGCAGACGGTCTTGACCGCCTCGACCACTTCCGCAACCGAAGGCAGCGCCAGCTTTTCAAGGTTGGCGGCATAAGGCATCGGCACGTCCTTGCCCGCGATGGTGATGATCGGCGCATCGAGATAATCGAAGGCCTGCTGCATCACGCGGGTGGCGATTTCCGTGCCGACGGAGGACTGCGGGAAGCCTTCCTCGACCGTGACCAGACGACCTGTCTTCTTCACGGATTCGATGACGGCGGGCAGATCCATCGGGCGGATGGTGCGAAGGTCGATGAGTTCAACATCGATGCCTTCCTTTTCCAGCTCGGCCACAGCCTTGGTGGCGTAGCTCATGCCAATGCCGAAGGACACGACCGTCGCGTCCTTGCCCTGGCGATGAACGCGCGCCTTGCCAATCGGCAGGACGAAATCATCGAGCTTCGGTACATCGAAGCTCTGGCCGTACAGGATTTCGCTTTCGAGGAAGATCACCGGGTTCGGATCGCGGATCGCTGCCTTCAAGAGGCCCTTGGCGTCGGCTGCCGTGTAGGGCATCACCACCTTCAGACCCGGAATCTGGCTGTACCAGGCGGCATAGCACTGCGAGTGCTGGGCGCCGACGCGTGCAGCCGCACCGTTCGGACCACGGAACACGATCGGCGCACCCATCTGACCGCCCGACATGTAAAGCGTCTTGGCGGCCGAGTTGATGATGTGGTCAATGGCCTGCATCGCGAAGTTGAAGGTCATGAATTCGACGATGGGCTTCAGACCCGTAAAGGCCGCCCCCACACCGATACCAGCAAAGCCATGTTCGGTGATCGGCGTATCGACCATGCGGCGCGGGCCAAATTCCTGCAGAAGGCCCTGCGTGATCTTGTAAGCGCCCTGATATTCGGCCACTTCCTCGCCCATGATGAACACGTCGCCATCGCGGCGCATTTCTTCAGCCATGGCATCGCGAAGCGCTTCGCGCACCGTGGTGGACACAAACTCCGTGCCAGCCGGAATGGCCGGATCGGCAAGCGCTTCAACCTTCGGCTGGGCCGGAACGGGTGCGGCGGCAGCCACAGGAGCCGGAGCGGCTTCAACAGCCTTCGGTGCCGCCGGAGCGACGGCGTCCGCTGCCGTTTCGCCATCCTGCAACAGAACGGCAATCGGCGTATTCACCTTCACGTTGGCCGTGCCAGCCGCAATCAGGATCTTGCCCAGCACGCCTTCATCAACGGCTTCCACTTCCATGGTCGCCTTGTCGGTTTCGATCTCGGCGATCACGTCGCCAGCCACGATCTTGTCGCCTTCCTGTTTCACCCATTTGGAAAGCGTGCCTTCCTCCATGGTGGGGGAGAGCGCGGGCATCAGAATTTCAATGGTCATCTCAAGCTCCTCCCCGGATCAAGCCAGAATATCGGTGTAGAGTTCCGACACATCCGGCTCCGGATCCGCCTGGGCGAAATCGGCACTGTCGGCCACGATGTCGCGCACATTCTTGTCGATCTGCTTCAGTTCGTCCTCGCTGGCCCAGCCCTTTTCAAGAAGGCGTGCCTTGACCTGCTCAATCGGGTCATGGTCCGAACGCATCTTCTGCACTTCGTCCTTCGAGCGATACTTGGCCGGGTCGGACATCGAGTGGCCGCGATAACGGTAGGTCAGCATTTCAAGAATGATCGGCCCCTTGCCCGCACGGCAGAACGCAGTCGCCTCATCGGCGGCAGCCTTCACGGCGCGAACGTCCATGCCATCGACCTGAATGCCCGGAATGTTGAAGGACAGACCGCGCTGCGAGAAATCCGTCTGGGCCGAGGCGCGCGAAACGGCGGTGCCCATGGCGTAGCGGTTGTTTTCGATAATGTAGATCACCGGCAGCTTCCACAGCGCTGCCATGTTGAAGCTTTCATACACTTGGCCCTGATTGGCCGCGCCATCGCCGAAGTAGGCAAGCGAAACATTGTCATTGCCGCGATACTTGTTGGCAAACGCGATCCCCGTGCCAAGCGCCACCTGCGCGCCCACGATGCCGTGGCCGCCGTAGAAGTGCTTCTCCTTGGAGAACATGTGCATGGAGCCGCCCTTGCCGCGCGACAGACCGCCCTGACGGCCGGTCAGTTCAGCCATGACGCCGCGGGCGCTCATGCCAGCAGCCAGCATGTGGCCGTGGTCGCGATAGCCGGTGATGACAC
>Ga0209794_1000196_pt1 | contig 133446 bp, 120 predicted proteins | sample EBPBio232013_DNA_FD_185869 | JGI IMG/M metagenome (GOLD analysis project Ga0209794, IMG submission 185869) | Wastewater treatment Type I Accumulibacter community from EBPR Bioreactor in Madison, WI, USA - Reactor 1_5/23/2013_ DNA (SPAdes)... | ecosystem: Engineered > Bioreactor > EBPR >...
TAGAGAGATTGTGGAGAACTGTAAAAAGAGACTATGTATACTTGCACCCGTCCCTAGATGGAAATGAATTATTCAAGGGGCTGAAAAACTTCTTTGAAAACTACAATTACAGAAAGACTCATCAAGGCATAAACAGAAAGACCCCTGCTTCTCTTTACGAGATGGCTTCTTAGTTTATCCACATATTCTGTTGATACCAAAAGAAAAAAGAACCAAAAAAGAAAATTCAACTATAACAATAACATTTTTGGTCTAAAGAATTGGGAGTAGAATACAATTCAAATTATTAGATAAGAATGAAAAACTATCACAGAAAATAATACTTCGGATTTCAAAAAATAAAGCCCCCTGAAAAATCAAGAGGCTTTTGTGGTGTGGGAGGGAATCGAACCCCCGACACAAGGATTTTCAGTCCTTTGCTCTACCAACTGAGCTACCGCACCGTTCCCTTATGGGATTGCGAAAGTAGGCAATTCCGTCAATATTACAAACCCAATGTGAAAATTATTCAGAAATTCTTGTGCAAAGCCCAATAAATAAACTGTTTTTCAACCCATTAGAATGCCTTCATTTTTGGAAAATCCAAGCAAATCAAGGCTGACAAGCTAAAAAAGGGGCCAAGGCCGCAAACATGACCCTTTAAAATTTCCAACATGGACACATTTTCCTATTATTGCAGTATATGCTGCACTATCTACAACAAGGCCTCTTTCTGATTGTCAGCGGAGTAGCCATTTACTTCTTTGCGAAGAACCTGGGTAAAATCCGCAGGAATATTCTACTTGGAAAGGATATTGACCGCTCCGACAATCCTCGTGAACGCTGGATGACCATGTTGAAAGTAGCTTTTGGCCAAACTAAAATGACGGTTCGACCCATTCCTGCTTTCTTCCACTTCATTGTTTACATTGGCTTTGTGTTAATCAACATTGAGGTTCTGGAAATTTTGGTGGATGGTATTTTTGGCACCCACCGTGCTTTTGCATTCCTGGGACCTGTTTACAACCTGGCCATAGGCTTCTTTGAAATTCTTGCCTTCCTAGTGCTCATTGCTTGTTTTGTTTTCCTGAGCCGTCGTTTTGTAGTGAAATTAAAACGCTTTAGTGGTGTTGAAATGAAAGGATTTCCAACACGCGACGCAGCAACAATTCTTGTAGTAGAAATTGTATTGATGGGCGCTTTGTTGAAAATGAATGCCTGTGACCAAATCCTTCAAGCTCGAGGTGCTGAGCATTTTATTCAGGCAGGAAGCTTTCCAATTTCTCAGTACCTAGTTCCTTTCTTCAGCACTTGGTCTGACCAAAGCCTAATCATTATGGAACGTGTGTATTGGTGGTTCCATATCCTTGGCATTTTTGCTTTCATGAACTACCTTCCTTTCTCCAAGCACTTTCATATCATCATGGCTTTCCCGAATACCTATTATTCAAACCTGAAAGCAAAAGGTGAATTGAACAATATGGCTTCTGTAACTCAAGAGGTAAAATTGATGCTTGACCCATCTGCTCAAACCCCTGAAGGATATGAACCTCCAACCAGTTTTGGAGTGAAAGATGTTACCGACCTAAGCTGGAAAAATCTGATGGATGCTTACAGCTGCACAGAATGTGGAAGATGTACCAGCAATTGTCCGCAGAACCAAACCGGCAAATTGTTATCCCCTCGTAAAATCATGATGGATACAAGGGATCGATTGGAAGAAGTTGGCAGAAACATAGATGCAAACGGAAGTTTTGTTGACGATGGAAAAAACCTGCATAGCTATATCAGCGAAGAAGAACTTTGGGCTTGCAACACCTGCAATGCATGTGTTGAAACCTGTCCGGTAAACATCAACCCCATGGAAATCATTGTTGAAATGCGCAGGTTTAAAGTGATGGAACAAAGCTCTGCTCCTGCCTCAATTAACAGCATGTTCAGCAATTTGGAAAACAACCAGGCTCCTTGGCAATTCAGTCCAATGGACAGAGCCAACTGGACTCAAGACATCTAAACTTGTTGCCCAAATCAAGCAACATGAAAAGTCAGAATTCAATCCATAAGCAAGGAACTGTCCAACAGTATTTGAATAGCTGTTGGAGCAGAATTGCAAGCACATCCAATCGGAATGACTGGAAGCTTACCTCCGTGCTTGTACTGCCTTTCTTGCTAGTTTTGAATTCGTGCTGCCGAGGAATTGTTTGTGATTGTTTTGACGAAGGAGATACTGTTATTGGAATTGGATTCAATATGGATTCAACAAAGACTGGTGGATTTAAACGAGCCGAAATAGAGAATGCAATTTTTGTAAAATACACTAAACAAGGCTTGGCAATAGATACGAATAAATTAAACGATTATGGAGACTTCAAGGAATCTGTTTTTTTTATCAATAACTTCCAAGCTCTTAACGTAAAAACCTACCAAGATACGTGTACCTATAGGGTAATCAATCCCATTGGAAATGTAGACCTAAGGATAAGCGATATTGAAATTAAAGGTTATTTTTCTGGAGGATGTTGTTCATGTTATACCAATGAAAGCATTTCATTCAAGGTAAATGAGGAACAATATAAACAGGGGGGCAATGGGCGAGCAGGAGTTGGCTACCTAATCAATAAAAATTAAAAAGAAAACTATAAGAAATTATTTACCAAGGAGAACGGAAGTATATGAGTGATTTCAAAGTAAGAACCCTGGCTGAGGTAAGCGCCGCAGGAGAAGAAGTAGATATTCTTTTTTGGGTAGGATGTGCAGGAAGCTTTGATGAGCGGGCACAAAAAATAACCAAGGCTGTAGCAAAGCTATTGCATCAGGCCGGTTTGAAATTTGCCATTCTGGGCACGGAAGAGGCTTGTACCGGAGATCCGGCAAAGCGAGCAGGAAATGAATTTCTTTTCCAAATGTTGGCCATGCAAAACATTGCCACATTGGATGCCTATCAGGTAAAGAAAATTGTAACCGCTTGTCCGCATTGCTTCAATACACTAAAGAACGAATACAGTCAATTGGGTGGCAATTACGAAGTGCTTCACCATACTACCTTAATCAATCAATTGTTGAACGAAGGCAAACTCAGTATTCAGGGAGGAGCCTTCAAAGGGCAACGCATTACCTACCATGATAGCTGTTACCTAGGTCGTGCAAATGGCATCTATGAAGCCCCACGTGAAGTTATTCAAAAATTGGATGCTGCTTTGGTTGAAATGAAACGCAGCAAAGCAAATGGATTATGCTGTGGAGCCGGCGGCGCACAAATGTTTAAAGAAGCCGAAAAAGGCGAACGTGATGTAAACATTGAACGTGCTGATGATATGCTGGAAGCACAAGCCGGAGTGGTTGCAGCTGCATGTCCGTTTTGTATGACCATGTTACGCGATGGCGTAAAACATCATAACAAAGAGCAGGAAATTCAAGTGCTGGATATTGCAGAATTGGTTGCCAATGCCATGGAGTTGTAAGCAAAAAGTCCTTCCCTTTTTCTTCCTGATTGTACTGCTTTCAGGAAGCTTAAAACTATTTGCCCAGGTTGATAACTACATCCTGTATGATTCGATTGCCTGGCAACGTGGCGAAGAAGGTTCACTCAAGTTTGAATTCAATGCCAGCCCATATTTTCGGAATACAGAATACTTCAATACCATTGAATTGGGCAGAACCTTATTGGGTTACCAATTGCAACCCCAGTTATCTCTGGCACTGAGTGGGCGAGTTAAACTAATCGGGGGAATTTTTGTACGCAGGGATTTCGGCTCACCAGAACCTTTTACCGATATTCAACCCACCTTTTCTTTGAAAGCCAGGCAAGGAGATTTCTGTTTTATTTTCGGCAACCTGGAGGGCGCAATGAGCCACCGTTTGCCTGAACCCGTTTACGATATCAATCGCTACATTGAACACCGCCAGGAACAAGGCATCCAATTGAAGTATGCGAACGAACGCAGCTTTGTGGATTTGTTTATTGATTGGACTCGCGCTATCAACAGGCAATCCAACGATCAGGAAAGATTCACGGTAGGGCTAAACCTGAAACATCAACTGTTAGACCCTTACAAAAACTACAAGTTAATTCCATCGGCCTTTGTGGTGGGAAGCCACAAAGGAGGACAAATTGGAACCAATTCAGACCCGGTTACAATGGAATGGAATATGGGTGCCGGAATTCGTTTGGAGCAAGGAAGCAAAAACAGGTTTGGCTTTGTTGAATTTCAATACCTGCTTTATAAGAATCCTGATTTCGTTCCAGGATTAATTCCGAATACAGGCAATGGCTTACTGGCCAATTTGGGTATGCGCTTGCATGCTATTACAGTTTCAGGAGGAATATGGAATGGAAATGATTTTAATTCTGCCGGCGGAACCCCAATTTACAGTTCACGTTCTATCGACAACCCACAAACCTATGAGCAGAACCGAAAATTAGTTTTCCTTCGCTTCATGTACGAAAAATCATTGATGAAAAGTCCTGTGCTGGCATCTTTCCGCATTGAACCGATTATGGATTTGAACCAGGATATTTTGGATTACTCCTATTCCTTGTACTTGGTGTATAGGGGTGCATTCAGCATAAGAAAATTGAATCATTAGAAAAGTTAATTTTCATTCTAAAGTCTGGCTGTAAACTCTTTGACCAAAATTATTCGGATTCAATAGTTGAGGGATATTTCATCAAGTTTTTTCCGTAATGAAGTATTTGTAAAATTACTAGCCTCAATTGGAATATTCCCAATAAAAATAATGCTCCCCTTTTCTAAAATTAATATTAATGGAACACCATTTACATGTAATTTATCCCATACACTTAAATCATTTACAATATAATTTGGTAGACTGCTAAAGTGTTCCTGAATCAATGAATCTCTTCTCAATTGAGCTTTTGACTTTATTGGAAAATTTAATTGATTAAAACTAATTTTCTTAGTTCCATAGGAGCTAGCTAGTCCTTGATAATCTGGAAATTTCCTAAAACAGGACCCACAATTTACAGACCAACAATTAAAAACATATAAAGAATCAGAATTTAAAATTGAACTGCTAACATTATCCCCAGAAATTGAAAAAATGGGAACAGGAAATTGAATACCTTCAATTTCAGAATAGTTCCTATTATTAACGTAGCTAAGCCAAGGATTCATCATAAAATACGATGAAATTCCTAAAAGAAATGCAATACCTAAAATAGAGTAAAACCGTAACTTAAGCCTTAAAGTGAAGATAGCAATAATTGCAGCTAAAGGAAGTAGTTTTAAAGGTAATACATGAAAGGTTTCAACCCAATCTGAAATTGAATAAATAATGGAAGGAGCAATCAATAGAGATTTTACTACCCAATTCTCCTCTCGCAGATAAAAAGCTGAAAGTGTTGCAATAAGCATCCAAATCCCAAGTTGTATGTCCCAACCAAAATAACCACCAAAAAAGGCACAAACACAATTTAGGATTAGGATGCTTGCAATAGAAAATTTATTCATCAAACCACCATATAGTTTAAAATATCAGCTGTCCCGACCTTGAAGGTTGAGCCCCAAAACATGTACCGGTACAGTTGTATCGCCAAAATGTACCACAACCATGACTCTGTGAACAATTTGTTTTAAAACATGTTTCGTCAAAAATACCACCACCACACCAATCACTGGATGTAGAGCAATTGCAATCTGGTGCATTCCCTCCACCTGAATGAGGAATATCATCCGGCGAATAATCTGCAACAGTGGTCACAATAAAACGCAACTGTTGAGCAGTAAATTTTTGAATCGCTGAACTTTTCCAAGAATTAACAAATTCTTCAAAAACCAAAAATGCAGCTGAATCAGAAAATACACTTGAATTAATCTGACCATTTAGACTGACAAGTAGGTTAATTTGGTCCGAACTCCAACAACTTAAACCAATAACTTGATTCATCTTGTCAACCCAAACTTGTGCCTTCTCACTCGGGGTATAAGATTGATAAAGCGTAACCGCAGCTTCTTTTGAGCCTGAACTAACTAAATTCGATCTTAACGTGTTCATTGCAAAACCTTTTTGTACAAAAAAGGTAATTGCGATAAGTATTATTATTTGTTTCATTTGGTGAAATAATAATAATAATAATAATAATACAAATTAAATTAAAGTTAAGTCCAGTGTTTTGTTTCCTTGTTACTTGCTGGGAAATACTAGTTTTGAATTGGCCAATCCTCCTGGATCAATTCACTCACTATTTTCCCTGAATTTAAACACAAAGGAATTCCTCCGCCAGGATGCACGCTTCCTCCGCAGAGGTAAAGTCCTTTAATGCTTGAAGAGAAATTCTTATGCCTCAAAAATGCAGCAAAACGATTGTTGCTTGAATTGCCATACAACGAACCTCCATAGCTAGATGTTCTTGCTTCAATTCGTCTGGGGTCAAGGTAATCTTCTACCTCAATAAGAGGCTCTATATCAGCTTGCAAAATACGGCCAAGCTTTGAAAGAATATTCTTTCGGGTTGATGCAATCAATTCATCCCAATTCTGCTCACCTGTGTTGTGGCCGGCATTCACCATTACAAACCAGTTTTCGCATCCATCCGGGGCATCGTCAGCCTTATGTTTTGATGTGATATTGATATAAATGGTTGGGTCTTCATCAATGGATTTCTTTTTAAAAATAGTATCAAATTCTTTCTTATAGTTTGAACTAAAGAAGATGTTGTGCATAACCAATTCCGGGAAAGATCCCCGAATCCCCCAATAAAAAATCAATGCCGAGGAGGATTTTTCCTGGTCCAATAATTTTTCGGGCTGCTTTTCTGTACGCAACAACCTCCGATACAATGGATGCATGTCTGAATTAGATACCACCAAATCGGAGGGATAAAATTGACCATTTACCTCAAGACCCTTTACACGATTGTTTTCTACGCGAATCTTATCAACGCGTGAATTGAAATGAAAGCTCACTCCTTTTTCCAAAGCCAGTTGGTAAATAGTTTCGGTTATCTGGTGCATTCCCTGCTTGGGAAAATAAGAACCCAAACCATGTTCCAAATGAGGAATCATAGTAAGCAAACCCGGCGCCTGATAAGGATCGGAGCCGTTATAGGTGGCAAAGCGGTTGAAATATTGCTGAAGATGTGGCGATGAAAAAAAATCCTGATTCACCTCATCCATTGTATCAAATAAATCAAGCTTTGGCATAGCCAATATCCCACTTAAGGTTTCTTTCAACGAATAGGCAGATAGTCTATGTAAGGTATTTTCAACAAAAAGTGGAGCTGTAACTTTATACTTAAATGCCGCATCTTGGAGGTAGTTAAGCACCTTCTCTTTGGGGACTTTCAGCTTTTCCTCAATCTCCGCAGCAAATTTTTGGGGATCAGACCAGGCCGAAAAACGTGTACCATCCTCATAAAAATAGTTGCAGCTCTGTTCAAGTTGAATATAAGGGAAATGTGTTTCCGGGTTCTTCCCTGCCAATTTAATCAAATCAAGAACCAATTCCGGAAGTGTAAACAAGGAGGGACCTGCATCAAACCTGTAATCACCTAACTTGAATTGCGTGAGCTTACCCCCGGGATAAGCATTGGCTTCAAAAACTTCTACCTCATATCCGGCACATGCCAATCGCAAGGCAGAACTCAATCCTGCAATACCGGAACCAATTACTTGAACTCTCATGAAAATGGACTTGGAATAGGGGCTTGCGGAATAGCATCCAACATTTCGCGCTGCTTGCTTTCGGTATATATTTCGTGGTGATGATGGTCGAGCTTGCGAAGTAAATTCAATAAGGTTTTCTTTTCGGCGGAATTCAAATTGCCACCAACAACCATCGACACATTGTACATTTTACCAAGCGAATCAAAGAAAGCTCTTCTGCCCGCATCGGTTAATGCCACACATTTTGAGCGCTTATCATCCGGGTTATCGTATTGGTATATCAATCCGGCAACCAGTAACCTCCGGATAATTTCCATACCTGTTGTTTTTTCCTGGATATTCATCTGAATCAACTCGCTCTTGCCCAATCCTTGTCGTGTGAGCAAAGTAGCCAGGTAGGCAAATTCATCCGCAGTTTGCAGGGTTTGTCCCTCAAGTGCAATTTTCATGTACGACTTTGCATACCGGTACATGCAAACCACCAAACGGGAAATTTCTACTTCCTCCGATTCGCCAATTGCCGGATTAACTGCGTTTTCTGTTAGCTCCCCGCGCAGCTCGCGTTCAGGAACCATTTGATGATGCGCTTCATGGGCAGAAATAGCCCACTTTAAAAAATCACCAAGCTGACCTTGCTCCTCTTGATTTGAAGAACCAGGATATACGGAAACGTACTGAATCAAATCCTGAACCAATTTTATTTTGTCCATTTCCAAAACAATCTGTGTGCGAAATTAGTTAATTAGTACGAAAACATTAAAAACTAAACCAAAAAAGTACTTTAAAGTATATTTTTGAGACGATTTAATACAAAACCGTACAATGAACAAACTAGTAACAACACTTGTAGTCATTCTGTTTTGGATGCAGGCATTCGGACAAGGAAAAACCGGTCAGATTAGCGGAGTAGTGAAAGACAAAAACAGTCAGGAACTGCTTGTTGGCGCAAGCGTAGGACTTGAAGGCACCACCATTGGTGCACTAACTGATGCCGATGGTAAGTTTAAAATTCAAGGCATTCCGGTAAAATCCTACAACATCAAAATCAATTATGTGGGTTACAAACCAGCTACTCTTTTCAATGTGGTAATTACCTCAGGAAATATCCAAACGTTTAGCATTGAACTGGAGCCCGAATCAAAAGCATTGGGAGAGGTAGTTGTCAAAACCAGGAAATTTATCAAACAAAGCGAAACACCGCTTTCCATTCAAAGCATGACCACCGAAGAAATCCGCAGTAATCCCGGTGGCAATTTTGACATTAGTCGTGTCATTCAAGCCTTACCTGGAGTAGGCGGAAATACTGGTGGTGCCAGCTTTAGAAACGATATCATCATTCGCGGTGGAGGTCCAAACGAAAACGTTTTTTATTTGGATGGAATCGAGATTCCTGTAATCAACCACTTCACCACACAAGGAAGTTCAGGAGGCCCGCAAGGAATCTTGAACGTAAGCTTTATTGAGGATGTGACCTTAAGTTCGAGCAGCTTTGGAGCGCGTTATGACAATCCACTTTCAAGTGTATTTACGTTTCGCCAAAAGAATGGAAACAATGAACGTTTGCAAGGAAATATCAGACTTTCCGGTTCGGAATTTGGTTTAACCATGGATGGACCATTAACAAAGAAAACTACCTTCTTAGCCTCGGCAAGACGCAGCTATTTGCAATTCTTATTCTCTGCATTAGACATTCCTATTCGTCCGAACTACTGGGATTTTCAGTACAAAACAACTACAACCATTAACGAAAAAACAACCTTAACAACCTTGGGTGTAGGGGCAATTGATGAATTCAAATTTGGTGTACCCAAAGAATCAAGTCCGGATAAAGAATATGCCATCCGCTCTGCACCTTTGATTAACCAATGGAGCTATACGATGGGAGCAGTTCTTAAACGTAGAATCAACAAAGGGTACATGAACATTTCTGCCAGCCGCAACATGTTGAACAATACACAAGATGGATTTGAGGATGCCAAGTACGATGATGAAAGCAGACGCACTCTCAAAATCAGGTCTCAGGAAATGGAGAATAAGTTCCGTATTGATGTCAACAAATACCTTGGTAAATGGAAGTATGCATACGGCGGTATGTTTCAGTACGTGAAGTACAACAATCAAACGCTTGCAAAGATTAGGAATGCAGTTACAGACAGTCTGGGACAAGTAATTCAGCCTGCCAGGTTTATTGACTTCTCGAGTGCCATTGAATTCTTCAAAATGGGTGCATTTGCAGAGGCCAATCGCAAATTTTTTGATGACCGCCTAGGTGTAAATCTGGGTGTGCGCATGGACATGAACACCTTCACGAAAGATGGAATGAATCCTTTGCAAACGCTTTCTCCAAGACTATCGCTTAACTATGCCTTAACTGAAAATTGGAGCTTGAACTTCACAACAGGACGTTATTACAAAATTCCACCATATACCACCCTTGGTTTTAGAGACAATACAGGAGCCTTTGTCAACAAAAACAACTCCTACATACGCGCCGATCATATTGTTGCAGGAATAGAGTTTTTACCGGCCCCGGCAACGCGCATTACAGTGGAGGGATTCTTTAAATCTTACTCAAACTATCCAGTATCTATCCGCAATGGAATATCGTTGGCCAACGATGGAGCAGGTTTCAATGTATTTGGTAATGAAGCGGTGGAAAGCAATGGAAAAGGGCAGGCTTATGGCTTTGAAGTATTCTTCCAGCAAAAATTAACCAAAAATATTTTCGCCACGGTTTCATACACCTGGTTCAAGAGCGAATTTTCGGGCAGAGATGGAAAGATGGTACCATCAGCCTGGGATAACAGGCATTTAGTATCTGCCATTATGGGATACAAATTCAAACGTGGATGGGAAATAGGTGCCAAGTATCGTCTTGCCGGCGGTTCACCTTATAGTCCATTTAATGAAAATGAGTCAAGATTAAACTACCTTACAACCGGTAATGGAATTATTGACTACACGGCACTAAACACCCTACGCCTAAAACCATTTACCCAATTTGACATTCGAATCGACAAAAAAATCAATTTCAAAAACAAAACCCTGGATATCTTCTTAGATATTCAAAACCTATTTGCCAAAGTAAACGACCAATACCCAAATTATACATTCAGACGCACTGCTGATAACAGTGGCTGGGCAACTACCGATGGGCAATCGATTAAAACCGACGGTTCAAATGCCATTCCAATTCTGTTGTACAATGAGGATGCTGTAGTACTTCCAACCTTTGGCTTTATTCTGGAATTCTAACATGAAATCAAAAAAAGCACTCGTAATTGGCTCCGGAATTGCCGGATTATCTGCCGCAGCTTATCTGGGCAAGGCAGGCTATTCAGTAACCCTTCTTGAAAAGAACAGTCAAGCAGGTGGACGAGCAAGGCAATTCACCGAAAATGGATTTGTGTTTGATATGGGTCCAAGCTGGTATTGGATGCCCGATGTTTTTGATAAATTCTTTGCTGATTTTGGACACAAGTCCTCTGATTTTTATGAACTAAAACGCTTAAGTCCAAGCTACAGGATTTACGATAAAACCGGAAAGCCGGTGGATATACCTTCCGATATGGGGGAGTTAGAAGCTTTGTTTGAAAGCTACGAAAAAGGCTCAGCCCTAAAATTGAGGCAGTTCTTATCGGAAGCTGCCTACAAGTATGAAGTTGGGATTAATGACCTGGTGTACAAACCCGGATTGAGTATTCTTGAATTTGCTGATTTACGCTTATTGAAAGGCTTGTTAAAAATGGATGTATTAACCAGCATCCGAAGCCATATCCACAGCCGGTTTAAAGACCCTTTCCTGCGAGAACTACTGGAGTTCCCTGTTCTTTTCTTGGGAGCTTTACCGGAAAACACACCCGCTTTGTATAGCTTGATGAATTATGCCGACATGAGCCTTGGAACCTGGTATCCGGTGGGAGGCATGCATAAAGTAATTGAAGCCTTTGTTGCAATTGCCAAGGAACAGGGTGTTCGGTTTGAATTGAATACCCCAGTAAAAAAGATTCGTGTGGTGAATGGCAAAGCGGTTGGCGTAGAACTTGAAAATGGATTTGTGGAAGCCGATGTTATTGTAGGTGCAGCAGATTATCACCATATTGAAAGTCAACTCCTCGATAGTGAACATCGTCAATACTCCGACAAGTGGTGGGAAAAACGCAAACTAGCGCCTTCTTGCCTACTCTATTACATTGGCTTAAACACCAAATTAAAAGGAGTTCTCCACCATACCCTATTTTTTGATACTGATTTTGGGTTGCACAGCAAAGAAATCTATACCACTCCAAAATGGCCAAGTGCACCCCTATTTTATAGCTCAATTCCATCGGTAACAGATCAATCGGTGGCCCCAGAGGGCAAAGAAAATTTATTCCTCTTAATTCCAATAGCACCCGGACTTGAAGGAGACACAGCGGAAATTCGTGAGCATTATTTGAATCTTATAATGGATAGGCTTGAGAAAATGCTCGGTCAGAATGTTCGCAATCATATTGAATTCATGCGTAGTTACAGTGTTAGTGAATTTGTAACAGACTACCACGCATTCAGAGGCAACGCCTATGGCTTATCTAACACGCTGGATCAAACCGCCATTTTGAAGCCACGCTTGCGCAGCAAGAAAGTGAAAGGGCTTTATTACGCAGGCCAGTTAACTGTTCCGGGACCAGGAGTACCGCCGGGAATTATTAGCGGAAAAGTCTGTGTTACACAAATTATGAAAGACAGCAAAACAAATTAGTAACAAGTTACTTTATACATTTAACCCATTTCAAACCAAGACCCAAAAGCATGAAAGACCTTTACGACCAGGTTTCAATGAAGAGCAGCCGGCTGATTACACAGTCGTACTCCACTTCTTTCTCCATGGGAATCCGCTTTCTGGCGCCGAGGTTCCATGACCCCATTTATGCCATTTACGGATTCGTTCGCGTGGCAGATGAAATTGTTGACAGTTTTCACGATTACAACAAAGGCCGCCTGCTCCAGGAGTTTCGGCTGGATACCATCAAGGCATTAAAAGATGGAATATCTACCAATCCTGTGCTGAATGCCTTTCAATCGGTGGTAACAAAATACCAGATTGAGTTTGAGCTTATCGACACTTTCCTCAAAAGCATGGAAATGGATTTGTATAAGTTTGATTACGACCAAAAAGGATACGAAGAATATATTTTAGGTTCTGCAGAAGTTGTTGGGCTAATGTGTCTTCGTGTATTCCTTGAAGGCGATGAGAAACGCTACCAGGAATTAAAACCCTATGCCATGAAACTTGGCTCTGCGTTTCAAAAAATCAATTTCTTGCGCGATTTTCATGCAGATAAAGATGGCTTGGGACGTATGTACTTTCCTCAGCTCCGCCACCAAAAGTTTACTGAAGAACTGAAGCAGGAAATCGAAGCCGATATAGAAAGGGACTTCCACAAAGGATACGAGGGAATAAAACTACTGCCGAAGGACGCTAGATTTGGCGTTTATGTAGCCTATATCTATTATTCTAAATTACTCAACAAAATACGGCAATTGCCGGCACGTACCATTTTGAATGAACGTGTGCGCATTTCAGATCAACATAAATATGCTTTGTTTTTCGGATCTTTCCTGCGTCACAGTTTCAACCTTTTGTAATTAATGCCGTTATTGATTGTATTATTGTTTATCAGCGCAAGTACCCCTAAAACCTTACCTGAAATAAGGAGTCTTTATGGAGCATCGATTAGTAAGTCGTCTGCTTCAAATCAACTTATTGCTTATTTTACGGATAACCCTCCAAAAAATGAAGTTGAATTGGCCTATGAAGGTGCCGTTAGAATGGTAAAAGCTAAGCATGTATTCTTTCCAACCGATAAACTTGCCACCTACAATCAAGGGAAGAATTTGCTCGAATCAGCCTTGAGTAAAGCACCTTCAAATCTTGAAATTCGTTACCTTCGGTATAGCATTCAGCACGAAAGTCCGGGCTTTCTGGGTTACAACAAAAACATGGTGGAAGACAGAAAAATGCTTATTGATAAGGTATCTGAAGTTCAGGATGCCGAATTGAAATCCATGATAAAAAGCTTTTTGTTGAAGGCAGCAAAATTAAATCCTGAAGAAAAAAAATTGATTGAATGAGCCAACGCGAAGAAGTAATTTTAGTAGATGAGCAAGACAATGAAATTGGCCTCATGGAGAAAATTGAAGCCCATGAAAAGGCTTTGCTTCATCGCGCATTTTCAGTCTTTGTTTTCAATGAAAAAGGAGAATTGATGCTCCAACAAAGGGCTTTAAACAAATACCATTCCGGCGGCTTATGGACAAATACCTGTTGTAGTCATCCGCGCAAGGGAGAAACCGTTGCAGAAGCGGCTATTCGGCGCTTGCAAGAAGAAATGGGCTTTGTTTGTGAACTGGAATTAAAACACAAATTTATTTACAAGGCACCGTTTACGAATGGTCTAACTGAACACGAATTGGATTATATTTTCACGGGTCAGTTTGAAGGAACTCCGGTTTTGAACCCCGATGAAGTGGAAAGTTACCGTTGGATTAGCCTATCAAACCTCGAAAAAGAGATTGAATTGGAACCTGAAAAATTTACCATCTGGTTCAGAATCATTTTGGCCCATTATTTGCACGCTCTGCACTAAGCTAAGCCCGCGTGCTTAACTTGTACACGCATTTATGGCACCACATTACCTCTTACAACGCATTGCAGAAGGCGAAAGTGAAGTCTTGGACTTTAAAAAGACGATTTCTTCCGCCTCTAAAATTGCCAAAACCATTTGTGCCTTTGCTAACCACAAAGGCGGGACATTGCTTGTGGGGGTAAACGACAATAAAACCATTTCCGGCGTGCGAAGCGAGGACGAGCTATATATGCTTGATTTAGCAGCTCAATTTTACGTAAAGCCCGAAATTTCGCTCAAGATGGTAGAATGGGAAATGGGGAATAAAGTAGTGATTGAAGCCATAATACCCGAGGGAATTGATAAACCTTATTATGCCAAAGATGAGGACGGCAAATGGTGGGCTCATATTCGGGTAAAAGACCAATCTTTACTTGCCAGCAAAATTGTATTGGATGTATTGAAGCGGAATTCAGGAAAACAACCCAATGTTATTTCCTATACCAAGCACGAAGAATCCTTGCTCAAATACCTGGAAAAAAACGAACGAATCACCCTAAAAGAACTCTGCAAAATGCTCAATATCTCGAGGTGGAGAGCACAAAAAATGTTGGTTTCTTTAGTAAGCGCAGGGATTTTGAGGAATCATACCACAGAAAAAACGGAGTTTTTTACGCTTAGTTAATTTAAGGTTCAATAAAGATATTATCAGGTTACTTTGTAAATGGAAACAAGAATATGAAAAAGTTAATTGTACTTACCCTGTTATTCATAGGGTTATCTGGCCTGAATGCTCAGGATGGAAGTCAGAAGTACGCAGAACTGCAACAGCGGTTTGTGTATTTTCTAGACAATGGTTTGGAAAAAATAGACCTGCAAAAAGCGCCAACTGTAAAACGCAGTTTTTTCTCAATTGGCAAACCACAACTCATCATTGCAGAGCGTAATGATCCCTCACGAAGAAATTTAGTTAACTCTTACAGCATTATGCTTAGAGATATGGTAACTGATGAGTACACCAAGCATATAAAGGTAAACTCACCATTTATGACCAAGGACGACGCATTAACTATTTCAAATCAGCCTGATAAAGTAACTGTAACCTTTGTGGAAATAAAATTGAACGTAGCCTTGCCTCAGATGGCACATCCCAAGTACAAGAATCCAGCCGGATTTTTGCCCTTTGGATTCTTGGTTATCCTGGATTAATATAAACCAAAGCTCATTAAAAAAGCCCATGCCATAAAAGCACGGGCTTTTCTTTTTTTGAGAAGTCGAATTACAAACCGGTTCCTTTGAGGATTCCGGCTTCGTCTATCAAACCACGATTTTCCCAAACCTTTTTGCCATTGTGATACAACTGCAATACAGGAATTGCATCAATTCCCATCTGCTGAAGTAAGGCAGGATTTTCATCGGCATCAATCTTCACCAATACCATTTTGTCTTTACGCTCGTCTGCAATTTTCTCAACTATTGGAGCTAGGATTTTACAAGGCTTACACCAAACCGCATTGTAATCTACCATTACATATTCTTTTTGTGTAACCAATTTATTGAAGGCCTCCATGCTCATACCAGTTGTTTCCTGAGGGGCCGCGTTGTTTCCGGTTTCAAGTGGAAGACCTTCATTTCTCCACTTAATGATTCCAGGCATTTCATATACGGTTTTAAAGCCTGCTTGTCTTAGCGAATTGGCGGCTGAAGAGCTTCTTCCTCCACTCAGACAATACACAAAAACAGGTTTGGTTTTATCCAAAGAACCCATTCCTTGTTGAAAAGCACCACTATTGATATCCATATTTACAGCACCTGCAATATGACCATCGGCAAACTCACCTGGAGTTCTAACATCAATCAGTTGTGGGTTGGTTTCCTTCTGCAGAGCAGTCTGAAAATCCTTTGGGTCCAGTTTCCCGCCGGCTTGACCGGTTGCGCCCTCTTGGCATCCTACGAGGATGAAACTTACCAGGGCAAAAAGCATACTAATCTTCTTCATTTTTATCTTTTTTCAAATTTGTTGGATTCAGTTTAAAAACCAAAGAGGGAAAGTGAAACTACTCCCCCTCTTTTGGAAAACCCTAAAAAACATTATTTATCCTGCGTATTGTTTTATTACTTGTTTCAAATGCTGCGCAGGAACAACACCTGATTGACGCCATTTAATTTCTCCCTTGTGGAATAGGATTAAAGTAGGCACACCCTGAATTTGATAGGCCTGAGCTGCGGCTGGATTCCGGTCTACATCTACTTTAATAATCCGCACATCCTCTCCTACCGCTTCAGCAACCTCCGAAAGAATGGGAGCCATCATTTTACATGGTCCGCACCATTCTGCCGAAAAATCAACCAAAGCTGGTACATCTGATTTTATGATTTCGTTGAAGGTCATAGTTATTTTATTTGACATGATCCACCCCAACATCCCTTGCCGCTTAGGGCTTGAATGGCTATCACCAGAGCAAGAATCAACAATCCCCATTCTGAAGTAGTAACAGCCTGAATGCCGATTAGCATGGACAATACCAAAGCCAATCCTCGGCTTAAAGTCCAACCATAGCGCAATGATGCAGGTATTTTCATGAACTTATTTTTCGAATTTGGTCAAATTTCTCCAGCTACCACCATTGTGCACATTGAGATACCCGGCCTGCTTAAGTATTCCTTTAGCACTGGCACTCCGCATACCGGAAGCACAACAGGTAATAATAGGCTGATTTTTATCTTTCAGCTTTTTGAGGTTACCCGCCAACTGATCAACAGGTATATTCACTGCTCCCTTTACATGTCCTGATGCAAATTCGCCTTTGCTACGCACATCAAGAATAATACCACCCTTGGCTAAAAGTTCGGCAAAATCCACTTTGGGACCCATACCGAAAAGACTTTTTAATGAATCAATCATGCGTTTTGAAGTTGACTTACCAGGTGATTAACCGTTAACCAGCTACCCCCGTTCAGGCATTGAATTCCATTCGACATTAAAAATTGAGTTGCTTGTCCACTCCTGTTACCTGAAGCACAGCAAAGCACAATGTTCTTCATGGAATTGAACTCAGCCAAACGCTCAGGAATTTCCATTAAAGGAATATTGATAGAACCAGCCACATGACCACCCATAAATTCCATTGGTGTTCGCACATCAACAATTGTTTTTTCATCTGCCCTTAGAGCATCTATTACTTTTTCCATTTTTTCGTGATTTGATGGCACAAAGGTATTTCAGCCAATTTAATTGATTCGTAACAAAAGTTACTCCAGCATTTCCTAGGGCTTTAAACGGCCTACTGCATTGAATTTATCAAACACGGTATGGGTATGAGGTGCATCTTTCAATTCATCTGTTAGATCCTGACCGGCCCAATGCTCATAATGTTTCCCGTTTCGCCAAAGTCGGCTTTTGGTTACGTCGTAAATTATTCCCTGAAACGCAACCCAGATTTCATCTTTATCCTGCCCATTTCGTAAGGCCAGTTGCGAGCGCGTAAATTCAGGCAATTCCATTAGTTGATACCCGGTTTAGGTTTCCGCTTAAAAAAGGGCTTCTTCTTTTTTTGTCCATTTGCTGGAGCAGCATGCTGAGGCTTTTTGCGACGCTCCTCGGGATTATAAACCGGCCCGGGTTCAAATCCATCCGGCAATGGTGTTTTAGAGATAACCCGTTCAATCAGGCGCTCAATTTGGTGAAAGCGTCGGATATCCTTTTCATTGATAAAAGTAATTGCTGTACCACTTCCTGCATCCCCTCTTGCGGTTCTGCCAATGCGGTGCACATAATCTTCAGGGTCAGGTGGAACATCGTAGTTCAGCACCAAATCAATTCCATCCACATCAATACCACGCGATAAAATATCAGTTCCAACAAGCACTTGAATCTTGCGATTTCTGAAATCGTTCATGATTTCTTCCCGCTCATTTTGTTCCAAATCAGAATGAAAAGCTTTTGAGTTGAACCCATTTTTTCGCAATTCAAACTGCAAGGCTTTTACCTTTTCTTTGGTTGATGCAAAGATGATTGTACTCCCATAAGGCTTCAAACCAAAAACATGCTTCAACAATTTTAATTTCTGTTCATCCTGCACCACAAAAGCCTGTTGATCGATTCCATCTGCCGGCTTAGAAATGGCGATAGAAACCTCCTTAGGATGATTCATGATTTTGGTTGCAAGAGCTCTTATTTTGGGTGGCATAGTTGCCGAAAACATCAGCGTTTGTCGTTCTTTTGGCAAGTAAGAAATAATCTTTACGATATCCTCAAGAAAGCCCATATCCAACATTTTATCTGCTTCATCCAGAATCAAATGCTTCAACTGGTCAAAATTAACCTCACCCGTAACAAGCTGTGAAATGAGTCTTCCCGGGGTGGACACAATGATATCTGCACCTTTGAGTAAAGCTCTTCGCTGTTGCTCATACACGGCTCCATCTCCACCGCCAAAAACAGCAACAGCACTAACATCAATATAATAGCTGAATCCTTGAACCTGTTGGTCGATTTGAAGGGCAAGCTCTCGCGTTGGGACCAATATTAGGGTATTGATTCCTTTGTGTCCGTCAAAAGCAATTTTGTTCAAAACCGGAAGCACATAGGCTGCTGTTTTACCTGTTCCGGTTTGGGCGCAGGCTATTAAATCATGACCATCAAGAATAATGGGAATGGCCATTACCTGAATGGGAGTTGGGTGATGAAAACCCATAGCATCTAGACCATCCAGGAGCTCATATTCAAAGTAGAAATCGTCGAAATTTTGCGCTGTATCCAAGTTACTTTTTTTAAGATATCAATTTATTATTTACCAAATATTCCGCAATTTGAACGGCATTGGTAGCTGCGCCTTTTCTAAGATTATCTGCAACCACCCACAAGTTAAGGGATTTTTCGGTAGATTCATCTCTACGAATTCTTCCAACAAAGACGTCATCTTTCTGGTGGGAAGTTAGCGGCATTGGATAAATTCCGGCTTTCGGGTCATCCTGCACTACAATCCCGGGAGCTGAGCGAAGCAAACTAAAAACCTCATCCAGCGAAAAATCATTTTCAAACTCCACATTGATGGATTCACTATGTCCGCCTGTGGTTGGAATCCTAACACAGGTTGAGGTCACACGAATGGTATCATCCCGCAGAATCTTCTTGGTTTCATTCACCATTTTCATTTCTTCTTTGGTGTAGGCATTTTCCAAAAACACATCAATTTGAGGAATGATATTTTTATCAATTGGATAGGGATAGGCCATTTCTCCCTGAATTCCATTTCGCTCATTCTCCATTTGCCGAACAGCTTTTACACCGGTACCTGTAACACTTTGGTATGTGCTTACTACAATGCGCCTGATCCCAAAACGCTTGTGAAGTGGATTCAATGCCAACACCATTTGAATGGTTGAACAGTTTGGATTGGCAATGATTTTATCCTTCGGTGTTATCACATCCGCATTGATTTCGGGAACCACCAATTTAATAGCTGGATCCATGCGCCAAGCTGAAGAATTATCAATTACAAAGGTTCCTTTTTCTGCAAACCTGGGAGCCCATTCCAAGGAAGTAGAGCCTCCGGCCGAGAACAGGGCAATATCAGGTGCAAGATCAATAGCTTCTTGCATACCCAAAACTGGAATCTCATTTCCCTTGAACAAAATGGTTTTTCCCTTCGACCTTTCGGAGGCAACAGGCAAAAGTGTTTGAACCGGAAAATTCCGTTCTTCAAGAACCTTGAGCATCACAGAACCTACCAGGCCTGTCGCTCCAACAACAGCAACTTTCATTAAAATGGGAAATTGGAATTTTTGAAAAACAGAATGTCAAACTAACTTCTGTTTTCATGCTAGCAAACATACGTCATTTTATCCTCATTGCCATAGTATGCTATTTGAGTCAAAACCCTTTACAGGCGCAGATTTTCGACAACTTTAGCGATGGGAATCACACCCATAATCCAAGCTGGAAAGGCGATACAGGCAGCTTTCAGGTAAACCCCAAATTTGAACTTTTCAGCAATTCAACTCCAGGAACAAGTGGTCAAATTTCAATCTATTTACCCCAACTTATTCAGGACTATCCTTACGAATGGGGTATGGACTTTAGTTTCTCCCTGAATCCCAGCAGTCAGAATTTTCTTCGCTTGTTCCTATATGCCGATAGTTTTCCCTTTCACCTTGCCAAGAATGCCTTGTATTTGAATTTTGGAGGAAGTAGCGGATCAAGCGACAGTCTGAGCGCCTTTTCCTTAACCAATGGTACAATTCAGCACTTGGCAGCAGGAAGACCAGGAACTCTTGGAAAAAGCACTAATAAAGGCAAAGTATATGGATTGGTTGACGCTGATTCTGTCCTGAAAATTTGGCTAGATACTAGCAATTTTGCCTCTACAGAACCGGAGTTGAGTTTTAGGTTAACTTCATTGCCCGTAAACAGTTTATTTGGGGTTTCTGTAAAACACAGCAGCAGCACTGGCAAAAGTTATGGAATCGACAACATCTTTGCGCGCGCTTGGCAAGCCGATACCATTGGTCCAAAACTGGTTCATGCCAAATTCATAGCACCAAAAAGCCTTAGACTTAGCTTGGATGAATCACCCGATAGTTCGAGCATTCTCCTTTGGGCCGTCGAAAACAAACTCTCGTGCAAAAGCAGTAGTTCGGGCAAAGAGCTTGAGTTTGAATTTGCTTCAAATCCACCAGAAACCTCTTGGTATTGCTTGAATCTTCAAGGCCTACAAGATGGGCATGGAAATGCGATACAGGATAAACAAGTTTGTCTAAACACACGAATAGTTTATCCCGGAAATCTGCGGATTAGTGAATTGATGCCCGACCCAGAGCCCTCAAAAGGGCTGGCAACGGCAGAATACATTGAACTGGTAAACCTTTTTTCAGACACACTTCAACTGGAAGGCATGACACTTTCTGACCCTGGAAGCAGGGCAACACTGAAAGCCTATAAGCTTGCTCCTTGCGATTACCTGTTACTGGTTGCAGAAAAAGATTCCGTTTTTTATCCCCAAGCCATGGCACTGCCCGGATTTCCTTCATTAAACAATTCGGGAGACCAAATCTCTCTCGCCAATCAACTAGGCAACTTAGTCGATCATATCCACTATTCAACATCCTGGTTCGCCCAAAACCCAGCGCCGGATGGAGGAATAAGCTTATCGCTTATTTATCCCAATAGGATATGTCTCGAAGAAAAAGCTTGGGGAGCTGCCCAAGAAGCAGAAGGTGGCTCTCCAGGCAGGCAAAATGAAAAATGGGACTTAAGTCCGGAACCTCCCGACATCAAACTAATCCGGGTAAATTGGATTGCACAAACTGAACTTGAACTTGAATTCAACAAGCCTATTCAGGAGGGATTTGTAGAACTGGAAGTAGGCGGAAATCGCATTCCAATCAACCTAAAACCTGATGCCTTAAAAATCTTGCATACCCTTGCAATTGAAGGACCCGGATATGGCACTCCTTTCACCTTAAACCTAAGTGCATGGCAGGATTGTGCCGGAAACAAATTCGATACAAGTATCCAACTTGTGTATTACAGAATACGCGGACCTCAGGCCAATGAGCTGTTAATTTATGAAATATTGTATGACCCGCTGACACCTGAAACACCTGAATTTATTGAGCTTTACAATGCATCAAATGATGCGTTTGCCTTGCGTGGAGTTCGTCTGGAGAAGCCGGGAAATGTGCTTGTCCTTCCCAATTTTGTAATTGAACCCAAAGCTTATCTTGTGTTATCTAAAACAAGAGTTGACGGCCTTTCAAATCAACTCAACCACTCTGATTTCTTCAGCTTAAACCAGGAGGATAGCCTAATGTTAAAAGACAGTACTGGAGCTATTTTACATGAGCTGTTTTATACAAGCGCTTATTTCAAGGATGAATTCAAACGAAAACAAAAAGGTTGGTCACTTGAACTTCAAAATACCAATTACACTTGCTCAGGAGAGCCGGTTTGGAGAGCTTGTTCGGATAATGCCAAGCATACCGCCGGAAAAAAGAACAGCGCAACCCTTGATTTTATGGATAAACAAGGTCCATTGCTTCAATCTATTTACCCAATTGGTGCTAACCAAATTCGCTTCAAATTTAATGAACCAGTAATGGTGGATTCAGCCTTGATTTTCCTCGACGAAATTCCAGTTACTGACTTAACACATGGAACAACAAGAAAGCAATTGATTGGCACACTACCAGCTAATTCCCTCGACTACCAAGCCAAATCCATCCGCGTATCACAAATCCGGGATTACTATGAAAACAGGAGCAAAAATTACTCAAGCCAAATTGCATTGCCCAAATTCAATCCCGATTCAACTAAGCTTGTCATCAATGAAGTATTATTCAACCCTAAGCAGGACGGAACTGATTTTATTGAATTGTATAATTCAGGTGAACAATGGATTGATTTGCAAAATTTTGGAATTGTTCGCCTAACCGAAACAGGTGAAGAAGCAGAGCTTATTTGCACCGATGGAGAACTTATTGGTCCGGGCCAATACAAAGTACTCACCTTTCAGAGTCAACAAAATCACTACTTGGACATACCAGAATTGACGGAGGTTTTTCAAAATATTCCTACCCTTCCCGATGAAGGGGCAACCCTCCTTTTAAAAATACCCAATGGAAAAATTGCCGACAGTTGCTGGGTAAACAAAGACATGCACTTTGCTTTATTGGATGATGAAGAAGGTGTAAGCCTGGAGCGCATCAATCCAGCTAAATCAGGCATGGACCCTTGGAATTGGCATAGCGCCTCCTTTCTTTCGGGCTATGCCACACCAGGCAAGGAAAATTCGATGAAACCAAATTCGGGTGAAAGCGCAAAGAGTATGCTTACTATTCAGCCGGAAATAATATCCCCCAACTTAGATGGATTCAATGATTATTGCACCATTGAATTTCAATTGCCTGAATCTGAAATGGCCCTGAATATTCATGTTTTAAATTGGCAGGGCAGGGAGATAAAAACGCTTTGTGCAGCCGATAATGCAGCACAAAAAGGCCAGATACTCTGGGATGGATTAACAAACGACAATAGTTCTTTACCAGAAGGAATCTACCTGGTAAACTTAGCGTGCTTCTCAAAAACAGGCAAGTTATACTCCGAACGAAAATGGGTAGTTATTGCCCAAAGGGACCGCCGCTAAATCGGCCATTGAACCTAAATTTTGGAGCAAAAATAGAAGCACTGAAGTAGTTGAAAAAGGCAATAATTATAAGCCAGCGAATCAAACCCGCATTCCGAACGAAAAAGGTTTCCTTTTTGCCAATACGCAAGCTAGAACTTAAAGCTGCAGGCTCCCACCAAGCTGATTTTGCAAGCACTTTACCTTCATCGCTGATAAATCCTGAAATACCCGTATTTGCTGAGCGAGCAATAGCTCTTCTTGATTCGATGGCACGTAAGCGAGCAAAACTAAAATGTTGCTTGTAGCCCGGAGTATTTCCCCACCAACCATCGTTTGTAATGATGCACAAAATATCTGCACCCTTGGCCACATAGGAGCTCATAAATTCTGGAAAAACACTTTCATAGCAAATAACCGGAGCCAATTTAATTTTCTGCCGACTTTCAAATACACGACTTTCTCCGTCAGAACCTAGACTACCACTAGTACCGCCCAGGTTTATGGCAATCTTCTCGAGGAATCCGAAAAGCTGGGGATAAGGCATCTTCTCCACACCGGGAACCATTTTGTTTTTATGGTAAATCTCAATCGGGCGACTGGCCTCCAGATAGAAGGCAGTATTGTAATTATCTATGGTTATTCCATACCTGTCGATGTATCGAGCTGTTGGGCTTAAGGCATCACCGGGTTGATAAATTTTGTATGAATCTGCACCACTTAAAATGGAAAGTGTTGGATGAAATTTGAGGAAAGCCGAAAGCCGCATAATCAAAGCTTCTTGTTCCAATAAGTTTTCATTCAAAGAGCCTTGCAACGCTGTTTCAGGAAAAAGCACAAATTGTGTTTCAGGCTTTAGATTCTGCTCGGTAAGCTGAATCATTTTCTCCAATTGCTCACCAGGGGTCATGCCTTCAAATTTTTCTCCGTAGGGATCAATATTAGGTTGTACCACCAACACGTGGGCTTGGGTTTTGTAGGCTTCAGCTTCCTTCTGGTATTCATCCAGAACAATCCACGAGAAGAGTAAAGGACAAAAGAGGTAAAAGAAAGCAAGTCGGAAAACCTGCTGATTGCGCTGATTGGGAAGAAAATCCTTCCAACTTTTAAGGAGTTTATACACTTTACTATTCACCAACAAAATCCAAAAGCTGGCACCAAGAACACCTGTAAATTCGATCCACTGAACAGCATCCGGGAAAACCGAAAATACGTTTCCAAGTATTAACCAAGGAAAGGCTAAATCCCAATGGAATTGAAGCAGCTCGGCAAGTAACCAAGCACTAATAAATAAGTTGATTTCTTGCTTACCCGTTTTTGCTGAACGGATATGCATGATAAAAAAAGGAAAAACAAGAGGAAGACTATTGATAAGGAATGCGGCAATTGCCCCACCCGAAGTTGCATTCCAAATCCACCAAACCGTGCCGGCATTCCAAAGGAATAGGGCAAGCCAGGAGTAGAGAAAAATCCAAAGTCTTCCATTTACTTCCTGCTTTCTGATTTGATTTTCGAGTTCCAACAGCGGAATCATTCCCAAAAAAGAAAGTGGGAAAAGAGACCAGGGTTCAAATGAAAAACTGAGTAGTAGCGCAGCACTTAAACTGAGTAATGCATACCTCAGGTGCTTATTTTTTACCTTCAACAACAATGACAAATTCTCCTTTAATGGTATGTGTTTCAAAATATGCTAAAACCTCTGCGCAAGTGCCATTTATCGTTTCTTCAAATAGCTTACTCAGCTCACGGCTGACTGAGATTCTGCGGTCGGGACCCAAGAATTCAACAAATTGATTCAGGGCTTTCAACAAACGGTGTGGACTTTCGTAACAGATAGAGGTTCTGGTTTCATTCACCAATTTTTGAAAAGCCGTTTGTCTTCCTTTTTTCTCGGGTAAAAATCCAATAAACGTAAACTCATCGCAAGGCAGGCCACTTTTTACCAATGCTGGAACAAAAGCAGTGGCACCCGGCAAACATTCGAGCGGCAAACCCTTTTCCATGCAGGCTCTACTCAACAAAAAACCCGGATCGCTAATTCCGGGAGTTCCGGCATCACTTACCTGGGCAATTATTTTTCCTTGTTCAATATCTTTCATTACCTGCTCGAGCATCCGGTGCTCATTGTGGGAATGAAAAGAATGGAGTGTATTGTTGATTTGATAATGACTAAGTAACTTAAGGGTTTGACGGGTATCCTCAGCAAGAATATAATCAGCTTCTTTGAGGATACGCAGTGCCCTGAGGGTAATATCTTCCAGGTTTCCTATTGGAGTAGGAACCAAATACAGTTTGCCACTTTGTGCCATTGTCTACAAATTAAGTCGCTTTACAAGGAAATTTCATAAATCCCTTCAAGTGGTTGAAAAAGAATTAATATACTTGCCTTAAACTAACCGTATGAACCGTTTATTAAACCGCATTGAAGTTTACTCCCTTTACCTGTTTGAATACATAAAACATGGTGAACTTCCCTCTTTAATTCATGCTTTTTTATACATGTTCACCCGCAAATCATTTCATGGGGGAGGAAAGGTAAAAACATCGATGGGCAGCTTCGATACTAGAAAAGGAACGCTTGACTTTCAATACATTAACTACGCTTATGAAATCGGGATTAAGCGATTTGTGGAGCGTGAAGATTTTACCGTTTTTATGGACATAGGTGCTTGCTTGGGTGAGTATTGCATTTGGTTGGGTAGAAAAGGAAAAACCTGCCTTGCTTTTGAACCTGTAAAACCCAGCTTCGATATGATTCAGCGCAACATTAGTCTGAACGGATTAGAAAAAAATGTGAAAGCCTACAACTACGGATTGGGCTCACACCATGCTACCGAGTATTTTCAAATCAATCATACCAATCCTGGTGCAAGCAAACGTGTGGATAAACCAGGTTCGGATACGATGAAATTTGAGGTGAATACCCTTGATGAAGTTTATTCCGGATTTGGATTAACTCAAAACGACAAGGTGCTAATAAAAATTGATGTGGAAGGCATGGAAGTTGAGATGTTGGAAGGTGCAAGGAAATTTCTTCAAAATCATCCCAACATTGTATTGATAATCGAAGAGAAACTTTCTGGAGAAGGAGCAATCCGTAAAGAACTTAATACCATTTGCAAATTTGAATACGGGGTTATTGACGAGTACAATATCTATGCAAGGAAAATTGGGAATTTGTAGGTGGTTTGAGGAATTACGACAAGTTGACTTGCTTCTAAACCATTGTTGAATCCAATAGCCGTATGACCTGCACTTGTGAATCCTCGTGAAGAGAGATAAAGTTACTAAACCCCACCTTCAGCCTGTTTCTTCTTCTTGTCCTTTCGCCAGTTGTTTACAATGGGAACAGTGGTTACCACAATGAATCCTATTACAATCCAATCGAGGTATTTTAAGGCATCCGGGAATATCTTACCAACATAATATCCGGCGGTTACAATAAGCATGGGCCACAAAACAGCACCTAAAATATTGTAACCTGTAAACACCAAGGGTCTAACTTTAACCACGCCGGCAAGTATTGGAGCAAATGTTCTTACAATGGGCAAGAACCTTCCCATTACCAAGGCAAGTCCGCCGTATTTTTTGTAAAAATCTTCAGCCGTAGTGATGTATTTCTTCTTGAAGAAAAGGGAGTCGGGTTTGTTGTAAAGAGCCTCTCCGGTTTTCATGCCAAACAAATATCCGGCATAATAGCCACCTGTTGCGGCACCAGCAATCCAAAGGATAAGATTGCCTAGTTCCATATCCAGTACACCTAAATAGCATAGCAAACCCGCCGTGAACAAGAGGGAATCGCCAGGCAGAAAAAATCCGAAGAATATTCCGTTCTCTAAAAAAACAATAGCAATGAGAAGGAATTTACCACCGTAGCGGATAAGTTCTTCAGGTTTAAATAAATCCCAGAAACTATTCAATATCGAACGATTTAAAGTTTACGAGATAGCAGGATTTATTCAAAAAAACAAATACCTTATCTGGCTACAACCTGAATCCTATTGATTTTCTGCCCTCTTCAACTTTTCTGGCCTTCTCTTCAACCTCAGTTTTCATCTTCAGTTTATAGTCCTCCAACTTGTTTAACAAGTCGGGATTAGCAACGCCAAGAATTTGCAAGGCCAGAAGTCCGGCATTTTTTGCATTGTTGATTGCCACACTTGCGACAGGAACACCACCTGGCATTTGAACAATGGATAATAAAGAATCGAGTCCTGACAATGTTTTTAACTGAACAGGCACACCAATTACAGGCAATGGGGTAATGGCAGCCACCATACCTGGTAAATGAGCCGCTCCACCTGCACCTGCAATGATCACTTTCAAACCACGTTCACGTGCAGATTTAGCATACTCAAACATTCTCTCAGGAGTTCTGTGAGCCGAAACAACTGTGATTTCATAATCCACTCCAAACTCTTCAAGAACTTTTGCAGCTTCATTCATCACTTCGAGGTCACTATCCGACCCCATAATAATTCCTATTTCTTTCATAGTTAAAAAAGAAAAGCCCTCACGGGCTTTTTCATTACTTAGTTTGTTTATGCTTCGTCTTCGTCCTCTTCTTCCTCATCTTCTTCTTCACGCTCGATACCTTCCATGAGGTCACGAATTTCACGCAATTCTTCTCTATTGTACTTATTGTTATAATCAGCAAGCAAGTCTACCAAATACTCCAAATTGCCTTTGCTATCTTCCTCTTCAAGAAAGATAAAGGAATAGTCGCCATTTGCCTCAATATCCTCATACGCCAATCGAATCATTCTTACCAAACCTGGCTCATTCAAATGGGCTTTAAAAAACTCACGCAATTCCTGAAGCAACTCAACAATTTTCTCGTTACTGTATGACTCCAGTGCTAGCTCAGCTTTAATTTTAGCTACAATTTCCTTCATTTTTTTTTAGTGATAGTCCTGCAAAATTAGGTTTTTTGAATGCTTAAATCAGAAATTATCCGAAAATTATCATGCGAGCACTGACAACCATAGGTCTTCTTCTAGCGGCTAACATTTTTATGAACTTTGCTTGGTACGGGCATTTACAGTTCCAAAAATGGGGTTGGCTAAAATCCAACTCCCTTTGGATTGCCCTGTTTCTCAGCTGGTTTTTAGCCTTTTTTGAGTACATTCTTCAGGTTCCGGCCAATAAAATTGGGTACCAAAACAATGGAGGGCCTTTTTCACTTATGGAGTTAAAAACCATCCAGGAGGTGCTTAGTCTCAGCGTGTTCTTCATTATTAATGTTTTGATTTTCCAGGAAAAAATAAGTTGGAATCAGGTTCTGGGCTTTCTGATTATGGGAATTGGAGTTTGGCTTGTGTTTAAAAAATAACATCAATTGGTTGTTTTTTATATTCAAACTGCTATTTTTTTTATATAAATTGCTTTCTTTACGCATTCCAATCTACCATGAAGTCTGGATCACCTGATACGCCTATTTTCAAATCTGTTAGCAGAGCTTTGCTATTGGTTGAAGCCATGGTTTTTGCTTTTATGGTATATCAAACCGGGGCAAAAGGAAACTTCTTTCTGCTGGCAATTCTTCAAACAGTACTTCAACTTGGCATTTTTGCGCTTTCCAAATGGCAGAATAAAACCTGGATTGAATGGTTAATTCCGATTCCTGCAAGCAGTTTTTTAATTCTGAATTGGTTTTCTCCTGTTGAAATCACTTTTGCTGCCTATTGTATATCCCTGGTTTTCTATAGCTTTCTGTTGGTTAGAGGAGAAGTTCTTCCTTTGATTTATATCCTATCTTTAATTCTTGGAAGCGGTATCAGCGAATACATAAAGGGAGTTGAGGTAGATGTAATTTTACTGGTAATCATTCCTGGAATGGGTTTTTCATTTCTATTTTTCACTGTTTTGAGAAGCCTTCAAAAGACCAAAAACGACCTATCCTTGCGGAATAAAGAGCTTGAAGAATCGCAATTGAATTACAAAACGCTGATTGAAAATACCAATTCCCTCATTTGGTCGGTTGATAAAGATTATTGTTTCTTAAATGGAAATACTGCCTTTTATCTCAGGTATGAATTTTTAACGGGCAAACAACTAACACCGGGGACCAACCTATTGACATCGCTTAAGAAAAATTCAGAGAAGGAGTTTTGGAAATCCATCTACGACAAGGCATTGTCTGGCGAGCAAGTAACCATTGAACATGAGTCCGTTTCTTTATCCGAAAAGCAGCTTACTTGGGAATACATGTTAAACCCAATGAAACTTCCCAATGGGAAGATATACGGGATTACAATCATGGCGAAAGACATCTCGAAAAAGCGAATTTTTGAGCGAAGAAGACAGGAAAATGAGGCCTTGTTAAACGGTGTTCTGAACAACATGCCCATTGGTTTTCAGCTGTTTGACCAGCAGGGAAACTTATTACTCTCAAACCAGGCAATGAAAATCATCCTAGGGATTAAAAACAATGAAAACCATGAACACCGCACATTCAATGTTTTTCACGATTCCTTGCTGAATTCTCTTGGCTTAAATAAGGTTTTTGCTGACGTGTACACGCACGGAATCATAAAAAACCTGGAAATGGAATTCGACTTTTCTGTTCCTGAAAACACTTGGCCCACTACCAGAAGGAAAGTTTTTCTGGAGATGAATATTTTCCCACTATATAATGAAGAAAAGCAAATAATTGCGGTAGTTTGCCTGAGCAATGAGATTACGCGTAGAAAGCATACCGAAAAGCTTATGCTTGATCAAAACAAACGGCTTGAGGAATATGCTTTCACCATATCACATATCTTAAGAAGACCTATAGCAAATATTATTTCTTTAAGTAGCCTTATTAAACCAGAAGACATGAAAAATGAGGAGGATGCACAGGTGGCAGTTTTCCTGAATGAATCTACTCACCAACTCGACCAGATTTTAAAAGAACTCAACCAAAATATTACACTTAAACCCGATTACTTTTATGAGCATAAAAATACTGCAGGTTGATGATGATTACATCAATAACATGGCCAATGAAAGGTTATTGAAAAAACTAGGCGTTGCTTTTGAATCAAAGAATTTTCTTGACCCAACTGAGGCTCTAGATTACTTGGGAAAAGAAACACCTGACTTTGACCTGATGCTTCTTGATATCAATATGCCAAGACTTACTGGTTGGGAGTTTTTGGACCAGTTTCACATGCACAGCGGGAAATTTCCCATTTTCATGTTGACCTCTTCCTTGGATCCGGGTGATGAAAGACGCGCAAAAGAACATCCACTACTTACCGGATTTTTTGTTAAACCTTTAACAAAAGACAGCTTTACCAAAATCCTTCAACTTGCAAACATTCAAGTTGAGTTAAGTTAATATTATTCGGCAACTAGCTTAATTCTATTTTGCAAGTAAACTGCCTTAGCATGGGCGTCTGATGGCGTTTCTCCTAAAACAGTAATATGTCCCATCTTCCGCATGGGTTTGCTTTCTTTTTTGCCATACAAATGTAAATAGACTCCTTCCATAGCGAGGGCTTCTTCGAGTCCCTCTATTTGATAAGCTCCAGTAAAACCGGGTCCACCCAATACATTCATCATCACAGCTGGTGAAATTAGTTCTGTACTTCCCAAAGGCATTCCTGCTAAAATGCGAACCAATTGTTCAAATTGTGAGGTATAACAAGCCTCTATTGTGTGGTGTCCGCTATTGTGAACGCGCGGCGCGATTTCATTTACCAACAATTGGTTATCCTCTGTTAGAAACATTTCAACTGCAAATAAGCCCGGACTTTTCAATGCCTCCACAGTTTTAAGGGCTAAACTCCTGGCTTCTTCTTCCAGCTCATCATTAATATGTGCAGGGCAGAGTAAAAAAGTTACCAAATTAGCTTCAGGGTCAAACTCCATTTCAACCGTTGGATAAGAAATGCAATTGCCCTTCCTATCTCTAGCAACAATAACCGCCAACTCTTTTTGACAAGGAACAAATGCTTCCAATACACAAGGTGATTCAAAAGGAACCCGTTCTGAAACTTGATTTTTGGTAAGTAAGGCAACTCCTTTTCCATCGTAGCCACCTTTGCGGGTTTTTGCAGCCAACCGGTCACCAGGCAGCTTTTCTATGGCCGCAATCCAATCTTCAGCTCTTTCAACCAATTGGAAATCACTTGTTGGTATTCCGTTTTTTACGAAAAATTCTTTCTGAAGACCCTTGTCCTGAATCATTTCAAGCACCGCAGGCGAAGGTATTACCTCAACACCCTCAGCTTCAAGCTTTTTTAGGGCACCCGTATTAACGTGCTCAATTTCATAACTCAACACATCTACTTCACTTGCCAATTCACGAATAGCCAATTCATCCATTAAACTTCCAAGAACAAAACGATTGCTTATCCCGGCGCAGGGACAGCTTGCATCGGCTTCAAGTATTGAAAAATCGAGGTTCATGCGCAGCGATTCTTCAATCATCATGCGACCCAATTGTCCGCCACCAAGTATTCCAATCTTTCTTTTTAATGGATTCATACCGCAAAAAACGTGTTTTGGTTCCGAAAAAGACACAAAAAAACTGCCTGCTGTTTCCAGAGGCAGTTTTTAATTCTATTGAATTCGATTAAGCGTTAATAAGCGCCTTGTATGCATCAGCTTTCATCAAACCTTCCAATTCAGATGCATTGCTGATAGTTGCTTTAATCATCCATCCGTCGCCGTAAGGATCGCTGTTTACATTTTCAGGAGCAGCATCCAATCCGCCATTTACCTCAAGTACTTCCCCGCTGATTGGCATAAACAGATCGCTAACGGTTTTTACCGCTTCAACTGTTCCAAAAACGTCATGCTGAGCAACCGTTTTTCCCTGACTTGGAATATCAACGTAAACGATATCGCCAAGTTCTTTTTGCGCAAAATCGGTAATACCGATAAAGGCTACGTCACCTTCAACACGAACCCATTCGTGATCTTTGGTGTAATAGAGGTTTTCAGGAAAATTCATTCTTCGTGATTTTAGGCGGCTAAAATAGCCTTTCACAAGGACAAAAAAAATAAATTTGCTCAGCCCTGCCTTGCATTTAACCATTCCTTTACGGCAATGGGAATATACAGGCAACTAAAGGCATAAATTGTGTCCTCAACAGGAATGGTTCCTAACCGAAATCCAATGATTTCAGAAGTATTGTACCAAACTACAGGCTCTGGTGTAACAAAGCCGGTTAGAACTCCATTAACGAGCAAAAATGGAATTAAATGAACCAGATAGGCCAACCAGAATGCATGCATCCATTTGCTCTTTTTGATAAAGAACTGATGGGCCAACAACACCAAAGCTACTGCGGAATTAACAAGCGTATAGGTTCTGTCCCACCAAACTGCAATAACCAAAGCTAAGGCGAGAAGAGCAAGAATGCTTATCACATTTCCTGCCTTTTTGAAAAATGATAAATCAAAATAGGCTTCAAGACAGGCATAAATAAATACGCTTGCATAAGGAATCACCAAAAAGAAACTCCATTCCTCAATGGGGAGTAAAAACCAGCGCTGAGGAAAGGTGTAAAGGGTGCTAAATCCCCACACTCCTTTCCAGGTAAACCAAATATCCCAAGAAAGGAAGATGAGTGCATTTAATAAAATGCCGGGAAACAACAGTTTCCAGGTTTTGTAAAAGGCTACCTTCTTATCAAAAGACAAGGCAAAAGGGCCTGCAAACGAAAGCACCATTAACCAGGCGTACAGCGACATTAGTTCGACGAATTGGGGTTAATCCAGTACTTAATCGGAACAATCAGCATTCCAAAATTTTCCCCATGCTCTTTTCCCAAATGCTTGTGATGCATTTTATGCGCCCTGCGAATAGCGCGCACATAGCGATTATTCCAATGTGTAAACCACTTGAAGCGCTGATGAATTATAACATCGTGAACCAGAAAATAGGCAAGACCATACACTGAAATTCCAATTCCGATAAACAAGCGAATATCATTATTCATAATGCCCGTCATGTAGCAATAGGCACTAGGTATGGCAAAAATGAGGAAGAAAGCATCATTCTTTTCAAAAAAACCGGGTTCAACTTGGTGGTGATCTTTGTGCAGTATCCATAAAAAGCCATGCATAACGAACTTATGCGTAAACCAGGCCATGAACTCCATGAAGAAGAATGTAACAAGAACAACCAATGTATTAATCAGCATAATCTATTTAACCCCGTGAGTGGGAATTTGTTTAGTTGAGTGTGAAATTAAGGCCAGCAAAGAAGATAAACTGGACTACCCAATACCAAGGACCAAGGGCATTGTAGGTATGCAAACCATACCTAATTGCAACAAAGCAAAACATGAATCCAAAGAAAAACCAGGCCGTGTAATTTTGAATAGGTGCCACTGCTGACTTCCAGGTCCAGAAGTCAAGCAAATGACAAATTTGTTCCATGGGATAATCCGTAATTACCATCAATAATGCTGAAAGAAATGCAGCCAATAACTCTGGAAACTTTATCTTGAAACGAAGGCCTATCCATTGAACAACCTGAATGGATGAGTACACCACAAGAATCCAATTCAACCCAATCAGAATGGGAGTTTGAAGTAATTTGGGCCCCAAGGCGTTGCCATAGCTGTATTGGCCAAATAGCAAACCTGTTGAAACACCCATGTATTCAAGAATAAATGCACCCAAAAAGATAAAAAACAAGGCGGGCAGTGCTAGTCTGAAACTTGAAGCTTGATTCCATACCAATAACCCAAAAGAAAGTATCAAATTGAGTGGTGTCAATACCGCAAAAGCAGGTGAAATAGAAATGCCAATAAATCCGATTTGGAAGAACAAAATCAGTATACCTAGTGATACTTGAAATTTATGCTTTGTAAGTTGATACATGATTTGATTTAACCGGAAAGGTACTTAAATGTTTAGCATTCCCTAGCCTAACAGCTTAGAAATACCTGGCAATTCCCACCAGATTCAATTCCACAAAAGATAGCTCTGAAAAAGAATGATCAAAGAAAATATTGCCCAACAAGGAATAAAAAAAGCTGCCCTAAAGACAGCTTTTTTCATAACTAGTTATTAGGATTTGGATTGAGCATCCACAACGGCTATTATCACCATGTTTACAATCTCACGGACGCTACTACCTAATTGAAGTACATGTGCAGATTTTTTCAAGCCCAACAATACAGGACCAATCGCCTCTGCAGCACCAAGCTCCTGAACCATTTTATAGGTAATGTTTCCACTTGAGAGCGAAGGGAAAATAAGTGTATTTACAGGGTCTCCAACAAGTTCACTGAATGGGAAGTTTTCTCGTAGTAACTTTTGGTTTAAAGCAATATTGGCTTGAATTTCACCATCTACTACCATGCCTGGATGTTCTTTTTTGAGTTTTTCCCGAACAGCGGCCATTTTTTCAGGCACATCTCCGGCAGCTGAACCAAAATTGCTGTAAGAAAGCAAAGCCATTCGTGGGTTTTGGTTGAAGCGCTTAACCGCACGGTGTGCCAAAACCGATATATCCACCAACTGATCTACGGTTGGAACCGGATTAACGGTGCAATCTGCAAAGAACAAGGTTCCTTTTCGGCTAAGCATGATATACATACCAGCCACAACAGAAGTGCTTTCTTCTTTTCCCAAAATTTGCAAAGCAGGCTTTATGGTACTAGGATAGTTCTTAGTAAGTCCACTAATCATAGCATCAGCTTCACCAAGTTCTACCATCATAGGGGCAAAATAATGCCTGTCGCGCATGAGCTTACGAGCCTCATGCAAGGTAATACCGCGACGTTGGCGTTTTTGAAACAAGACTTCTGCAAAGCGATTTCGCATTTCTTCCTGCTCCATGGGGTCGATGATGCGAACATCTGTCAATCGAATTTGATGCTCGGCGATGAGGGCTTCAATCTTCTGACGGTTACCCAATAAAATAGGAATAGCAATGCCATCATCTTTCACCACCTGAGCGGCTTTCAAGATTTTAAAATTATCAGCCTCAGCAAAAACCACACGCTTTGGATTCTGCTTGGCCTTATCACCAAGTGCACGAATGAAGTTACTCTCCTTTCCAATTCTATTCAGAAGTTGGGTTTCGTATGCTTCCCAATCTGTAATGGGTTTGCGTGCAACACCCGATTCCATAGCAGCTTTTGCCACTGCCGGAGAAACGCGCGTAATCAAACGTGGGTCAATGGGTTTCGGAATGATGTATTGACGTCCAAAGGTTACATTCTTCTCGTCATAAGCCAACAACACAATCTCGGGAACCGGCTCTTTGGCCAGATCTGCCAAAGCCTTAACGGCAGCCAACTTCATCTCTTCAGTAATTTTTGTTGCACGTACATCAAGAGCTCCCCTAAAAATGTAGGGGAAACCAAGAACGTTGTTCACCTGATTAGGATGGTCACTTCGGCCGGTACACATAATAATATCTTCACGTGATGCCATAGCATCCTCATACGAGATTTCAGGATTAGGATTGGCAAGTGCAAATACCACGCAATCTTTATTCATCGAACGCAGCATTTCCTGCGATACCACATCTGCTTTCGAAAGACCAACAAATACATCGGCACCTTTCATTGCGTCTGCTAATGTGTGAATATCGCGGGTAGTAGCAAACTGCTTCTTGTTTTCATCCAAATGTGGATTGTCAGCACGAATAACACCTTTGCTATCACACATCACCAGGTTTTCCTTTTTGATGCCAAGAGCAAGCATGATTTTAGCACAAGAAATTGCAGATGCTCCGGCTCCGTTGTAAACCAGTTTTACATCTTCAATTTTCTTATTCACCAGTTCAAGGGCATTGAGCAATGCAGCTCCGGTAATAATCGCAGTACCATGTTGGTCATCGTGCATTATTGGAATATCCAATTCCTCCTTGAGCCGGCGCTCAATTTCAAAACACTCGGGTGCTTTGATATCTTCGAGATTGATACCGCCAAAAGTACAAGCAATGTTCTTTACGGTTTGAATAAACTCTTCGGTATCTTTTGTATTAATTTCAATATCAAAAACGTCAATATCAGCGAAGATTTTAAAGAGTACGCCTTTACCTTCCATTACCGGCTTTGAAGCTTCAGGACCAATATCCCCAAGGCCAAGAACAGCAGTACCGTTAGAAATAACAGCAACCAGGTTTCCTTTTGCCGTATAGGCATAAACATCCTCAGGTCTTTCGGCTATAGCCAAACAAGGCTCTGCAACACCCGGCGAATAGGCCAGGCTTAAATCACGTTTGGTATTGGTAGGTTTTGTTGAAACAACGGCAATCTTTCCGGGTCTTCCCTTACTGTGGTATTTCAGGGCTTCTTCTTTCATTGAACTCATGCGGCAAATATAATCAGATGATAGTTTAGAGATAGTGTTTGGAGCAGATAGCTGAGAAAAGGCAGGAAACTAAATCACCCTTTGGTTAATCAAACAAATGCTTCTGCTTGCATGAAAAAGCCCCGCAATTTGGCGAGGCTCATTGTATTTTAGAAATTTGGTTTGATGCTCATGTCAGCGTAGTAATCCAAAATGTAGTTTACTGCATCGTCTGCAGAATCTACTAGTTTGAATAAAAACATGTCCTCAGGATTGATGTTTTTCTCCCTTTCGCACATGGTGGTTTTGAGCCAATCAATTAGTCCACCCCAAAACTCACTACCCACAAGAACCACAGGGAATCTGGCAACTTTATGTGTTTGAATCAAAGTTAACGATTCAAAAAGTTCGTCCATAGTTCCAAATCCACCAGGCATGGCAATAAAGCCTTGGGCATATTTCACAAACATCACCTTGCGAACAAAGAAGTAATCGAAATTTATATTCTTATCCCGGTCGATATAGCGGTTGTGAAACTGTTCAAAAGGCAATTCAATGTTCAGCCCAACTGATTTACCACCGGCCTCAAAAGCACCTTTGTTTCCGGCTTCCATAATTCCAGGACCACCTCCTGTTATCACCCCAAAACCGGCATTTACCAGCTTACGAGCGATTTCTTCCGCGAGCTTATAATAGTGGTTATCATTTTTGGTTCGTGCCGAGCCAAAAATGGAAACACAGGGACCAATTTTGCTCATTTTCTCAAAGCCTTCAACAAATTCGGCCATTATTTTGAAGGTAGCCCAGCTATCACTCACTTTAATTTCAGGCCAATCCTTTTTTTGAAAGGCAAGCTTGATACGTTCTTCTTCTGTCATAGTATAAAATTAAGGGCAGCTTTGGCCAGAACCAAAGCTGCCCGGGGTTCAATTCAACTTAATTAGGACAATATTGATTTAAGCACTGCAGAAATAAGTTTCCCATCAGCTCTTCCGGCAAAGGCCTTCATGGCCAAAGGCATAGCCTTTCCAAACTCAGCAGCCGACTGAATTCCTGCTTCAGCCAGTAAGGTTTGAAGCTCAGCTTTTATCTCTTCTTCACCCATTTGTTTAGGCAAGTATTTTTCAATAACGGCAAGTTCCTCGGCTTCAGTTTTTGCAAGATCATCGCGCTTATTTTGGGTATAAATTTCCAAAGATTCTTTGCGTTGCTTAGCCAACTTCTGGAAGATTTTAATGGCTTGTTCATCCGATACAGAGCCATTTGCTCCTGCCTCTGTGCCAGCCAAAAGGAGCGCAGATTTAAGTCCCCGCAGAGCTCTCAGGCTCACTTCATCTTTTGCTTTCATTGCCGCAATTACATCGGCATTCACTTTTTCCTGTAGGGTCATATTGGTTTGTATTCAATCAAATATAGGAATTTACTTTTTCTTAGGAATGAATTTTGCTCCTTTACCAAGGAAGAAACTAAAGGTATCACTTCGTAAGCCAAGTCTCAAGGTTTCAAGTGGAATAATATCATTGGAGGCAATATTCCCCAAGTTTACATTGGCGCCTACCAGTTTAATAAAATAGGTTTGTTGTGCTTTTTGTGGAGCCTCCCAAATAATTTTCTCTCCCGGTATTTTGGTCAAAATCTCCTGAACCAAGCCCTCACGTACTTCACCACTGCTCCTGTAAACCCCAACATTTCCAGCCTCCCGAGCCTCTGCAATTACCTTCCAGGCGCCTGCATCTAACTCTTTTTGCATGAGTTCAATCCATTGGTAGGGTGGAATAATCTTCTCAACATCCTTGCTACCAACTTCACTTAAAACAGTAACATGATTACTCAGCCGTGAAATGTATTCCAGTTTAAGATCATGCGGCAACTCAATTGAACCATCTGAAATCTCCGCATGCTCCATTCCACATTTCTCAAGCATTTTGATATAATCCTCAAACTGATTTCTTACCAAGTAAGCTTCAAAAAGTGTTCCTCCAAAATAAACCATGATCCCATTATCACGGTAAAGTTTAATCTTTTCCTGAAGCCTGGGCGTAACATAGGAAGTTCCAAATCCAAGTTTAACGATATCAATGTATTCTCCGGAAGCATCAATCATATTCTCTGCTTCACGAAAACTCAGTCCTTTATCCATAACCATGGTAAGGCCGGTATTTCTTGGTTTTTCCGGACGCTCCGGAATATGCTTAAGTTTAAAATTCTTCATGTTCTGAAAATTTGGGCCGAAAATACCTTTTCTGCATCAAAATCATTTGAGCAGGGTCAGGAATTAATCGGATTATTGACTGTCTTACCTAAATCTGACTGCTATCACCAAAAGATTCTATGGTATAGCGAATTGCAGGGTCCTGAGCCAAGTCCGGTTTAAAGTTAAACAGGAGAAATACATCTGCAGGATTCAATTTCAAAGCAGCTGTTAAACACTGCAAAGCAGTTTGAAGCTCACCATTTTCATAATGGTATGCGCAAAGTCTGTAATAGTATTGATGACATAAGCCATCATAGCTAAGCGCCTCATTCAAATACTGAATCGCTAACGACAAATCTTTTTCCTGATAAGCTACATAACTTCTATCCAACCAAGCTTCCATCATACCCGGGTCTAAATCACAGAGACGTTGGTAAAGGATATCAGCCTCGCGGGTGTCACCTAAACGGTACTCAATTTCTGCAAGGACAAGCAAATACTCGGCATGCTCGGGTTCTAGCAAAACCGCTCTACGAAAGTATTGCAGCGCCTCTTTGGGATAATTTTCCCTATCATAGCTCAGTCCAATTCCAAACCAGGCTTCTGCCAAATTTGGGTTGATTTTAGACGCCTTTTTATAATGCTCTCGCGCAGCAAGATTGTTTCCCAGCCTCTCATAGCATCCACCCATATTGCAGAAGGTTATGCTATCTCCTCCTTCCATTTTCACCACTTCCGCGTACACCTCCAGAGCTTCTTCAAACTTATCCAATTCTACCAGACAATTCGCCTTGTTGAAATGGGCAATGGAATAATCCTCATCAATAGCCAAACAAAGGTCAAAGGATTCAATCGCTTCCTGGGGTCTATTCAGCTTGCTCTGCATCAACCCCAAATTGTACCAGGCGGTTGCATTGTAAGGATCACGGTTGATTAACTCATTCAACAAATCTGCAGCCTTCTGGTAATTTCCAATTATGTCATAACAACCTGCTGCTTCATAATAAGCCTGATCCAGCTTGCTTTCCTGAATTAGCATTTCAAACCAGTAAGCGGCTTGGGCAAAGTAATCGTAATCCTGATAAATGAATCCAATCTCAAATAACAAATCATTCCTATCATCGCCATGCTGAAGCGCTTTTTCAAAACAAAGCTCAGCCTCATTCATGCGGTTCAGTGCAACATGTACTTCCCCTTTCAACAAGAGAATATCCGGATTAAAGGGCTCGTACAATTCTGCTTTTTCCAGTTCAATCAAGGCCTTTTCAAACTTCTCGGCATAAATATGAACTTCGGCTTTTTTAATCCAAAGTCCAATATGATTTGGATACATATCCAAGCCAAACAAAACCACTTCAAGTGCCTTTTTCAGCTTGTCGTGCGAAATGTAATGGTCTGCTATAAGCTCAATTGCCTCCGGCTCAAAAAACTCCCTTCCTTTGCTGCGCAACATGCGCTCATAGCGGTCAACATAATGACTGGTCTCTTCTCCTAAAAAATCATTTCCTTCCATAGTCATTTTCTTAATTTCCAAAAATAAACACCTCAATATGAGGAACGGTTCCCAAATAGTAAAATTTTTTTAGAATTTTTGAACGCCCAGTTTATAGATATTATTGTAAAATGAAGCGAAATTTACTAGTTCTAGTTGCCTTCCTGGTTGAGGTAAGCCTGACTCACGCACAAACCCTGCCAAAAAAACAAAATCAGGCAAACTGGCAGCAAAAGGTTGATTACACCATTGAGGTAAAACTTGACCCGGAACGCCGTATGCTCTCCGCTTCGGAGCAATTTGTTTACACCAATAACTCGCCGGAAACTTTAACAGAAATTTACCTGCACCTTTGGCCGAATGCCTACAGCGATAATTCCTCACAATTGGTAAAACAGCAAGTTGAAAATGGCAATACCAAGCTCTGGTTCGCCCCAGATGCTGAGCGCGGATGGATAAAACTTAGCGAAACCACTATAAACAACAAACTTGTCCAGCTTAGTTTTGGAAATGACCCGGATATTGCCCGTATTCAACTCCCTGAGCCATTGCTCCCTGGAAAAAGTCTAGTGTTCAAAACACAATTCCAGGAACAACTACCCGGTAAAGTCTTTAGCAGGGCCGGGGTTGAAAATGGCATATTCTGCATAAGCCAATGGTACCCCAAACCGGCCGTTTACGACGCTAATGGCTGGAACCCTATGCCCTATTTAGACCAGGGAGAATTTTATAGTGAATTCGGTCGCTTTGAAGTAGATATTCAATTACCGGCCGACTTTGTGCTTGCGGCAACCGGTGATTTACAAAATCAGGAGGAACTCAATTGGTGGAACGCCAAATCCCAAAATCCGGATGCGCCAAACCCCAAGGCGGGCGGAATGAAAACCTTGAAATTTGTTCAGGATTCTGTGCATGATTTCGCCTGGTTTGCCAGCAAAGAGTTCAATATTGGGATTTCTGATACCCTTCTTGCCAATGGAAAACAGGTGACAACACGCATTTTTGCTCGAGAAAAAAGAAAAGACAAGCTCGAGAGTGGCATGAAATCCATTCGTCAAGCCATTCGGTATTACAGCGATAAGGTTGGTGATTATCCTTACAACCACGCTACTGTGGTTATTACTCCGCTTGAATCAGGTGGCGGAATGGAATACCCAACCATTACCAATTGCCAGAGTATCGACAGAACTACCATTATTCACGAGGTGGGTCACAACTGGTTCTATGGTATTCTCGGCTCACAAGAACGTGAGCATCCCTGGATGGACGAAAGCTTCAATACCTATTACGAAAACCGGCTTTCAACAGAAATCCGAAAAGCACAAAAAACAAACCAAAAAGGCTTTTCCATTTCTTCGGATGATATCGACCAAACTCAACTCCTGTATCAAATTCAAGCCAGAAAAAATGTGGACCAGGCTGGTGATTTGCATAGCACCCATTTTACTGACATGAATTATGGAGCAACTGTTTACGCAAAAAATCCATTAAGCATTGCCTACCTTCAACACTATTTGGGGGATGATGCTTTTGACAACCTGATGAGAGGCTATTACCAAAAATGGAAATTCAAACACCCTCTTCCGGGCGATTTCAAAGATTACGCCACAGCGGCTACATCAAAAGACATCCGTTGGTTTTTTGACTTTGCCTTAGCATCCGAGGCAAAACAAGATGTTGTCTTTAAAAAATCGGGTAAAGGTATTCTGGTAAAAAACAAGGGCGAGTTAGTTGGCCCAATTCCTGTTAGTTTACTGCTTGGGGATAGCTTGCTTGAAACAAAATGGGTTAACGCAAACATGCAAGTAAACTGGACTGATTTCAACTCCTTTTCCCTTATCCCTTCTGCCAATAAGAAAAAGGCTGTGCTTACCTTAACCCGCGAAAATGCCCCACTAGAACTCTATCCTCAAAACAATTACTTTAGGCACGGAGCCATTACTGCCCACGCTCCTTTCAAATTAAAACTTTTTGGGTTGATGGAAAAACCCAATGAAAGCAGACTCTATTACCTACCCATTTATGCTTGGAACATGTATGATAAAAGCATGCTGGGATTGGCATTTTACAATACCATTTTCAATGAACGAAAAACCGAGCTAGCCTTCACTCCACTATATAGTTTCGAGCGCAAAACATGGAATGGTTACTTCAATATCCATCGCAACTGGTATCCGTCAAGCGGCTCGAGAATTCAGAAAATTTCTGCTGGCTTAAACCTTGCCCGATTTGGCACCCAAGGCTTAATTGAACAGGATAATGCCCAAACCCTTTACACCGAAAGCTTTTACGAGAAAATAAGTCCATTTGTACAAATCAACTTAAAGCCAGGACGCGCGCGAAGCGAGATTGTACAGGAGTTTGGCGCCCGCTATGTGCTTATAAACGAGCAACAAAAAAGCAAGGGCATCTTCAATGCAATCAGCTCTCCGCTTGGTGTGGCCAATTTTTGGTATGCTTACAAGCGTCCCTATAAACTATATCCTGTTTCTGCTCGTTTCGATTTTCAACAGGCCATAACTGGCTCTTCCTTCCAACGACTTGCCCTAGAAATTGAACAAAAAATCCTGTACAAAGACGGAAAGAAATACGCCGGAATCCGATTCTTTGGTGGCATGTTCCTAAATCCACATGATGTTGATGGCAATACCCTTCACGGCTCACGTTACGAACGTGCTGCGTTCCGGGTTGGAGGCACCTTGGGAACCCATGATTATTTATACGACCAAACCATGTTTGCCCGCGAAGCCCGACAAAATTCCATTTTCCAAAATCAAATTCTTCATCGCGACGCCGCATTGCATGGACCTGACATTGGTAGCACCGACAAATGGATTTTAGGCATGAACTTAACACTTCCCTTTCCGGCAATTCCATTACCTATTGGTATTTTTGCTGATGCCAACTACGCACCCCTTCAAAACACAAATGGTATAACCGGCACCGTTTCCTATCAAAACGAACTTAACCACACCGCTGGGTTTTACATTTCCCTCTATTTCGACAATTTCAAAATTTACCTGCCTCTGGAAGCAGCCAGCAGCCAAGCTTTGAAAGATGCCTGGGAAATCAACAACCAAAAAGGGTTTTTCCAAAAAGTAAGTTTTGTTTTGAACCTCAATGCCATGAATCCACAAAAAATGGCCAAGAATTTGAAGCTTTAAGATACGCGCCAAAGCCCTACCTTTGAACTCCTTTACACCTTATACCAAAAGGAATTAAGAAACATAAGCAATTAACTATGACTGCAAGCAGCACATTTTCAACCGAGTTCCTGGCTGTTCTGGGAATTCAGGAGCATAACTCCGGAACCTCTACAGGGCAGGAGTTCTTTTCTACTCAGGGTGCAAAAACCCGCGAAATAGTTAGTCCGGTTGACGGCAAAAAAATTGCCTCAGTTAGCTTCACAACCCGCGCCGAATACGAAAATACCATCAAAAAAGCCGAAGAAGCTTTCCTAATCTGGCGCAGAATTCCTGCTCCTAAACGAGGTGAGATTGTTCGTCAGTATGGAAACTTATTACGCGAATACAAAGATCCACTGGGTCGTTTGGTTTCTTACGAAATGGGCAAGAGCCTACAAGAAGGCCTAGGCGAAGTTCAGGAAATGATTGACATCTGCGATTTTGCGGTTGGTCTAAGTCGCCAGCTTCATGGATTAACCATGCATAGCGAACGTCCAAACCACCGCATGTACGAGCAATACCACCCGGTAGGATTGGTTGGAATCATTTCGGCATTCAATTTTCCCGTTGCAGTTTGGAGCTGGAATAGCATGCTTGCCGCCGTTTGCGGAGATGTTTGTATCTGGAAACCTTCAGAAAAAACGCCACTATCTGCTATCGCCTGCCAAAATCTAATGGGCCGAATCCTAAAAGAAAACAACTTACCAGAGGGTTTATTCTCGCTGGTTGTTGGCGATGTTGAGTTGGGTGAATGGATGAGCCACGATGAACGTATCCCCTTGGTTTCAGCTACCGGTTCAACCCGCATGGGTAAAGCTGTTGGCGCAGCCCTTGCCCAGCGCTTCGGAAAAGCCTTACTCGAATTGGGTGGAAACAATGCCATTATTCTCACACCAAATGCAAACCTCGATTTGGCTCTAGTAGGTGTTTTATTTGGTGCCGTAGGTACTGCCGGTCAGCGTTGCACAACCACACGCCGCCTTATCATTCACGAAAGCATTTACGATACCGTGAAAGAAAAATTGGTAAAAGCTTACGGACAACTAACCATTGGAAATCCACTCACCGGAAATTTAGTTGGACCTCTCATCGACAAAGACTCTGTTGCGAATTACCTAAAAGCCATTGAACAATTGAAAGCGGAAGGTGGCAACGTTCTCTGTGGTGCCGAGGTGCTAAGCGGAGCCGGATTTGAAAGTGGATGCTATGTTAAACCTACCATTTGCGAAGCTCAAAATCATTTTGGAATTGTTCAATCTGAAACCTTTGCTCCTGTTTTATACCTGTTAAAATACAAGGAACTCGACGAAGCCATTGCCATGCAAAATGGCGTTAAACAAGGACTTAGCTCAAGTATCTTCACCACCAATATGCAAGAGGCAGAAGAGTTTCTCAGCGCTTGGGGTAGCGATTGCGGAATTGCCAATGTGAACATTGGAACCAGCGGTGCAGAAATTGGCGGAGCCTTTGGCGGTGAAAAAGAAACCGGTGGCGGTCGCGAAAGCGGTTCAGATGCTTGGAAAGCTTACATGCGCCGACAAACCAATACCATCAATTACGGAAAAGACCTTCCTTTGGCCCAAGGTATTCGTTTCGATTTGTAAGAATCAAATTCCTGATTCAATAAATATGCAGGTAGTGGAAATTTAATTTGCTCACTACCTGCATTTTAAATTTTAGCCCCATTTGTTTTCTCTTCGTGGTACAAGTTTTGATTCATTTGCATGTATGAAAACCAGGATTCTTTTCGTAGCGGCAGCCATTTTTAGTAGTTTGCCGCAGTATGCGGTTAATACCGAAATTGCACCTCGTAAAGGAGACGAACTCAATTCCTTTGCCCGTGTTGCCAACAACGCCTTTACCTACGGCGAAAAATTGGAATACCGCATGCACTATGGCCCCTTCAATGCAGGATATGCAACCCTCGAAGTAAAGCCGGAAGCTGTGGTGGTAAATGGCCGCAAAACCATGGTGGTAAGATGTGCTGCTCGCTCCTCAAAAACCATCGATTACCTCTACAACAAAGTGCGCAATGATTATGAATCCTATATCGACGAAGAAGCTATCATTCCACTTAAATACCTGAAATCGGTTGAAGAAGGAAAATACCGCGACCAGGATTATGCCGTTTTCGACCATGCCCAACGGAAAATCAATGCTAAAAAAGGCTCTGTTTCCGATGTGCCATACAAAGTTCAAGATTTGGTTTCGGTTTACTATTGGAGCCGTCTTTGGGACGTTACCAACGCAAAATTCGGCGATACTTATCCAACCGAATTCTACATGGATGGAAAGGTGTACAATTACAACATTCGCTTCATGGGAAGAGAAGTGGTTAAAGTGGACGCCGGAAAATTCAATGCCATCAAAATTCGCCCGCAGGTTAAAACCGGCGATTTATTCAAATCAGACGATGCCTTAACCATTTGGGTGAGCGACGACCCAAACCACGTGGTGCTGAAAGTTGAATCCGAAATTTTTATCGGTTCGGTAGCCCTTTCGCTCATTTCCTACAAAGGCCTCAAAAACGACATTAGCTCCAAAATCAAATAACCCAAAAGGCTTCTCAATCCGGGAGGCCTTTTTTTGGGGCTTGCCTGCCAACAAATCATCCTAAAGTTTTACAACTTGCTTCCAGGCAGGCCGGTGCATCCGCTTGTACTCCCAAGGTTTGCCTTGCAAGGCTGTAGCAGCTGTGGGGGCTTTCTGCCGGCAGCCTCCTCGCTTGCACAGCCTAAGCAAGCAAACCTTGGGCGGTACCGCTGCTCCACCTAAGCCATTAAACCCGGACTGTACATTTAACCCGGAATACGCATTTGACCAACTATTACTGCCCAAAATGCCCTTGAAATTGGGCGTAAACTCAGTTTCCCTCACTGGTCATAAAGATTCATTATGCCTTGCTCGTGAAACTGCCAATTTCTTTGGCCTTTTGGCCCTCATGACGAAGTTCAAATGCGTAATCCGGGTTTAAACTTCGCAATGAGGGCCTACAAATACACCAGATTTACACAACAAAACCTCTATACAACTGCGAACACAGGATGAATCCTCAGCTGAAAAATCCGTTAAAAGTGCCTTCCTACTGAAAGCAAACCATGTTTATCCGCACTTGAAGTTTTTACCAAATTCACTTAATTTCGATTTAATGATATTATACTTATTAAATAGCCGTATGTATTACTACCCTGAAAATTGAAAAGTATTCCTCAGCGCTCTCTATTCTAAAAGTAACATGAAACACTACATCCCCATTTTCATAGTTTTGGCAAGCCTGTTGGGCTTATCCAAACTCAAAGCACAAATCCCTCAAGGAACCTGGATTGCAGGCGCTACCTTATTGGAATCTAAAAACAAGGAAGTATTGGTTAAAAAGTCCTTGGTTAAGGATAAAATTATCCTGATTCAGGCCAGTGACAACGAAGCAAGTAGCAGCAAAAAGTACTTTTTTGGAAACTGATGCGGGCCAAAAATAATCTCTTTCTTTTTATTTTTATTACGATTGGTACTGTGGCTTTTTCACAGCACCAATCGTACAATTATTATATTGCTTTTTCAGGCAAATACTTTAAGTCGGATGGAAAAAATGGTGTTCAGCGGGGATTTGATTCTAAATTTATTCATCCCGAGGTTTTTGACCATCAAAATGGATACGCGAGCATATCTGACCACAGAGGACACTTGTTGTATTATTCTGATGGATACTCAATATTTAACAGTAGCTATCAAAAACTAAAAGGCTCAATTTCAAAAAATCATTTAATAAAAATATCCGAAAAGTACATTTTCAAAATTGCAGGAGGTCAATCTAACTTTTGTGTTATAGCTCAATCTGGAAACAAAACCTATCTGCAATTTTTTAACGAAAATGGGGTGTATTTAATTGATAGTTCATTGAATGAGGACCCAATTGAACCATTTCCGGGAATAATGAATCATTGCTCCAGAAATGGGAATTGGTTAATTACAAAATCAGTTGGGATTAACAAGTACCGCGTTTACTATTTGGATAGTTTAGGTCTTTCAAAAGACCCAATAATTAGCATAATAAGTAATATCAATACGCTTTCATATCCTAGTCATGTATTTTCCTCAAACTCTCGTAATTTCACTGTAATTTCAAGCAATACAGGATTAAATGGCCCAATTGATATTGATTTATTTAATTTTGACCAGGCAAATGGAAAAATTACTCATAATAAAAAAATATTCTCTAACCTTAGCAACAAGGTAACTAAAGAAAAAAAAGTTAATTTACCAGGTTCAACTTTCTCAACCTCTGGGAAATATATTTTCTTTTTTGGACGATACTTGGAATCAGAAGAAGATATTATTTCAAAATCAGGAACTTGTATATTTAGGTATGAAGTTGAAACAGGCAATTCCGAACTTGTATTTCAAAGTGGACCAATAACACAAATTTTCGCCAGATTTTTTAACACAATCAATCCTAAACAACTAGTATTCACAATTAATGCAGGTTTTACTAGAGCCGAGGTGGGTTATGGATTCGCCAATCAATCCCGATTATTCTCAATTGAAAAAGCAGATGAAAAAAATTCAAACAATTTAATTTTCAGGGATTTCATAGTACCCGCAGATACTATGGAATACTTTGTCTTCAATGGATTTCCATCCCAAAATTACCTACCTGTTCAAGAATCCAGCTTACAGATTAAAGCTTCATGTATTCCCGAAAAAAGTACTTTTACAGCTGAATCCAAATTGCCCATTTACGATGTGAAATGGGATTTGGGTGATGGCACCTTTCTAAGTGGAAGCAGCACCATTTCGCACGCTTATGCCAAACCTGGAGTATATTTTGTAAAAGCACTCGTAAAATTATGTGGCCAGGTAGATACTTTATTGGATACGCTCGTTGTGGAACAAAAACCTGATTTAAGTTATTTAAGAGATACCAGCATTTGCGAAGGAAGTTCAGTCCAATTTTTCCGTCCCGCAAATCAGCCTGGTATTTGGAATAATACAGATACCAACTCCGTGTTTGTCTGCAACCAAGAAGGCAAGTACTCCTTTACGGTAGAAAATTCCTGTGGATTATTTAACCAAACTTTTGAAGTAAAAACCGTAAAACCTTTTCTGCAGAATCCTCCTCAAGAACTAATTAGTTGTGGCAATTTTCCGCAGCTAAAAACTACGCAATTGGCCAACAAGTACCTTTGGAACACAGGTTCAACTTCTCCGGAAATTCTTGCAGATACCCCGGGTCTTTATGTTCTTAAGCTGGCAAACAACTGCTTTACCGGAACAGAAGAGTTTCTTGTTAAAAATCCTGCCCAGCAAAGCAATATTGTTCTCCCCAATGCAATTACAACAAATGCAGATGGTTTAAACGAAAATTGGCAACCCATTACCACCGGAATTCAACGTTTTACTTATTCAATTTACAGCAGATGGGGTGATTTGATTTTTAGCGGTAATGAACAAAATCCTGTTTGGTATCCCAATGCAAACCACTCTGGCGTTTACCTGGTGGAGTTAGCTTATCAACCCGATTGCAAAGAAATTCAACATAAAAAAGGAACAATTACAATTATCAAATAACATGAAACACTATATCCCCATTTTCTTAGTTTTGGCGAGCCTGTTGGGCTTACCCAAACTCAAAGCACAAATCCCTCAAGGAACCTGGATTACCGGTGCTACCTTGTACGGCAATAAATACTTAGACCAAGTAGATTTCAACCGAGTGACTGTCAATCCCATGTTGGCTTACGCGCTGCGAGACAACTTTAGCTTTGGAATTCATCTGCCACTCAGTTACTACAGTACTTCTCAAAATAGTGGATATTTAAGCCCTGCAATTTCAGTTACCAAGTACCAGCCATTCCATGGGAATGCCTTAAGCTTGAGCCTACAAAGCGGACTCAGCTATACCCATTACTTCAAAAAACCGGAACTCAGAAAAGTTGAAACACTGTTCTTCGGTATTAAACCTGCTTATTCCCATTTCTTTTCAAAGCATATTATAGCAGAACTTGCACTCCCAATTCGCTACAATACCTATTACGACTCCTGGGAAAAATCCAGTTTTGAAGTGAATTTAAATTTCAGTTTGTACCTATTAATCCTACCCAAAAATGAAAAATAAACTCATACCTTTTATCCTGTTTTTGCTGCCCGTTTTACCGCTGTATGCGCAATTCAAAAAAGGCGATTCTTTTGGAAATATTGGTCTTTCGGGGTATTACCGAGCCTCCCAAATAAACAACCAAGGTACAACTGTGTACGACTATTACAGAAATTATGGGCTATCCGCATCATTGGGGGCAGAACGTTTTATTCATCCCAAAATTTCATTGATTTACGGTGGTGGATTAAATTGGGGAAAACAAAAAGAGTCAACCAATACCAATGGAGGAACCATTTCTTCCAATAATACATTGGGAATGAATATTAAGCTTGGAGTTAACCATTACCATCCCATTCTTCCAAAATTACTTGTTTTGGCAGGCCTGGAAGCCAGCCTCGGTGGAGAATTAATCTGGAGGGATTATGATTTAAAAAATTTTCCCGATGGTCCAAGGCAGAATTACAATTCCCTTACCCAAAACTTCAGCGTGTATGCCGGACTTGTTTCACCCCTAAACGAGGATGTGCTGCTGTTTTTGAAAGTACCCATGTACACCCTTACTCAACGCAATAACTATAGTAACGGAATTCATGGCTTTACTTCCGGCAGTAATTTAGTTATGCAGGGAGGCTTGTTGTTTAGGTTATCAACCTTGAAAACCATGCTGAAAAAGAAAAATGGCAACAATTAAACCTCAGTAAAACAACCAAGGCAAGCGAAAGAAGGCCTTGGCTGCTTTGCTAATTCATCCTGAAACAGGCAATAAACAGACTAAATTCAGTTTAGCTACTCGGTGCTTTTTTGAAATTGCCAAACGCTATTAGGCTTTAGCCGGTTGTTCGCCTTGCTGTAACCAATATCCGCCTCAATACCTGTTTATTTCAGATAATATTATGAGCTAAATTTCTGAACTTGCTTCAAATTTACCTCATGCGCATTCTCTTTGTATTTCTGTTTGTATTCACCTTGCTTCAGGCAAAAGCATCCGATAGTTTAAGCATTGCTTTTACTGCAAGTTCCGGGAAGCCGGGTACAAAAATCCAAAGAAACCAATGGATTAAAACCGGAGCTCATGACAGCTTGCGCATAAGCGATTTCCGCTTTTACATTTCCAATGTACAATTGCTACACCAAGGCAAAATCGTATTCACAGATTCCCTGGAAGGACATCTAATCAACCCATTTCAAGCAGAGCAATCCAAGTTAATGCTTAGCAAACCAAGACTTCCTGAATTTGATGAAATCAAATTGGGTATTGGTATTGATAGTTTAACGAGTGTAGATGGCCCAAAAAGCAATGACCTCGACCCCATACAGGGCATGTACTGGACCTGGCAAAGCGGGTACATTAACCTCCGAATCGAAGGCCAACACAGCGCATCGACTTTGCCCAACAACGAGTTCTTTTTCCATTTGGGTGCTTATGCAGGACCGTTCAACTGTTATCAAACACTGAGCTTTAAGGTAAATGCACAAAACCAACTTGCAATTGAAATAAACTTACTTGACTGGTTCAAAGAAGCAGAACAAATCAAAGTTTGGAAAATCATGTCGCCACGACGGGAAGCTGCTCAACTTTCCAAAACATTCGCCAGGGCATTTCGTGTTATTCAACCATGAATAAGCTGAAATTTCTACTGCTTCTTGCATGCCTTTCAGCCATTATGGGTATGCGTCAGCTTCAGGATTCCCTGTTCAAAAAACCTGCGCATTTCCCTGAACCAAATTATGCATTCAAAGGCAAGCAAGTGGACTCTTTGCAGGTATTATTGGGTAGAGCCTTGTTCTATGACGAAGCACTTTCCATTGATTTCAGTACAAGCTGCGCATCTTGCCATTCGCCCTTCTCTGCCTTCACCCACAACGACCACGAGGTAAGCCACGGCATTCAGGACCGCTTTGGAAAACGGAACTCCCCTCCTCTGTTTAACCTGGCCTGGCAACCGTACTACATGTGGGATGGTGCAATAAACAACCTGGATGTGCAGGCACTGGCACCCATCAACCATCCCGATGAAATGGGAGAAAGCACCGAACATGTACTGAAAAAAATCAAGCATTCCTGGCGATACCGTGCTTTGTTCAAAAAGGTGTATGGCGATACCTTAATCAATACCGAACGCATGCTAAAATCCATTTCGTCCTTCCTGGTTACCTTAGTTAGTGCCGAAAGTAAATACGACCGGGTTATGCTAAAAAAGGACAGTTTCAACTTGCAAGAACAAAACGGTTATACCCTCTTCAAAAATAATTGCAATACCTGCCATACAGAACCCTTGTTTACCTCTTTCAACTTTGAAAACAACGGAATAGGTATGCTCGAAAAATACCGCGATCCAGGCAGAGCCGCCATCAGCGGAAACCCACAAGATTCATTGCGCTTTAAAGTTCCCAGCCTCCGCAACCTGGAATTCACCTATCCCTACATGCACGATGGAAGAATGCAAAAACTGTATCAGGTACTGGATCATTATTCCGGAATCACACTCCAAAAAGCAGATGGAACCAAAGTAAGCGTGCAGAAATTTAGTCCGGAAGAAAAAGTGGATTTGATGGCCTTTTTGCTGGCACTGGGAGATAGAACTTTTTTGTATGCCACTAAAAACCAGTTTCCCAAGGAGTTCTTTTTCTCCCAACCTATGGAGTAATCCCTTAACTTGGCTTGACAAAAACCAAGGTATGAAAAAATTTGTCTTCCTCAGCTTAGTAGCCCTGATAAGCCAATCTGGAGTGGCACAGAACAATCCGGCAATACAGTCATGGATAATTAACCAAGACGGTGCCAAGGGAAAGCACTATGTAAAAGGGAGTTCAACCCTTATTCAGGATGCAGATTCTTCAAATGTGCAAACGGTACTCTATTCATCAACCCATGTTTATGTAAGAACAAAAGGAGTTCCGGCCTATCCCACCGGTCCATTTCTCGACAATAATCCTTCTATTACCACTGCACAAAATGCAATCTTCCGGTTTCCTTTAAATCCTGTAAAAAACACAGGAACCCTGAGTTCAACTACCTTGGGAAATATCGGTATCTTTATCAATGGTGTGGCTTTATTCGATTACCGCGATGGCGTATCCTGGAAAACATCGACTAACAAGCTGGCAGGAGGTCCATTAGGTGGGACTGGAGACGGCGTATGGAATCGGGATGCGGTAGTTGCTGAACGAGCAGGATTTGATTGTTCGAAAGGACATCCGGCAAATGGAAATTACCACCATCATCAAAACCCCAGTGCATTTAAACTCGATAAAAACGTGGTATCAACCATTTGCAATTTATACGATGCAGATGGACTATACTTAATTGATTCAACGAAACATTCCCCATTAATTGGTTTTGCCTACGATGGCTTTCCGATTTATGGTCCATACGCTTACAAAAATGCAGATGGAACTGGAGGCATTGTACGGATGAAATCCTCCTGGACCTTACGAAACATAAGTACAAGAACAACTTTATATACCGGGCAAAGTGTAAGTGCAGGACCCGATATAAGTACCACTTATCCCTTGGGGTATTTCAAAGAAGATTATGGCTATACAGCTCCCCAAAGTGGCCAGGAAGATTACTTGGATGAACACAATGGGCGCTTTTGCAAAACACCTGAATATCCGGAAGGAATCTATTGTTACTTTGCAACTGTGGACGAAAACTGGAACTCGGCCTATCCTTATGTAGTTGGACCAACATTTTATGGTATCTATAGCAATGCAAAAGTGAGTAGCATAAACGAAACGGTTACTCAATACATTCCGCAAACAACAGGATTCAACACGTTCAACGAAAGCTCACTGGGCATATTTCCAAATCCTGCATCTGAATTTGTAGCAATCCAGTTACCAGAAGCAGCCAACCAGACCTATGAATTGAATTTGTATTCCTTAGATGGCAAACTCGTGCAAAGTGGAGCTATTGCAGCCGGAAGTACATTAAGCTTTTTAGATACGCGCTTGGTGTATGAAGGATCTTATCTGCTTGTACTGAAGAGCAAGGAAAACACCCTGGTTAGAAAAGTGAATATTTCGCATTAAACTAAACCTCAAAAAAGGCTACAAAACCTCAAGTTAAAGACAAGGGTACTTTTTGCTAATAGCAGCTTTCGTAAGTTTTTCCTTTGATAATTGAAATATTTGTTCTAAAATGCTGTACCTAAAAAAAACAGTATGAAACAGTTTAACAAAACAATTCTTTCGGTAGCATTGGCAGCCGGTGTATTCTTTTCTTCATGCAGCAGTAACATTTTTACCGGTAAAAGATTCAATCTTGATTTGGTAAAAGCCGACAAAAAAGAAGTTAAAGAAGAGAAAATTAGCCGTGCAGAGGCTAAAGCCAATGTTATTGATTCTAAGGATGCAGTTTTTGCTTCAACCGAGGCAGAAATGATTCTTGCCCCACAAACTACAAAACAACTACTAGCTCAGGCTGCTCAAGAAGAAAAAGAGGCAATTGCCCAATTCAAAAGCATGAGTTCTGAGCAAGTAAAAGCTAGCAAAAAAGAAATCAAAGCTGAATTAAAAAAGGTTGCTAAAGCTGCTAAGAAGGACGCTAAAAAAGAAGCCGCTTCTGATAAACCAAGTCAAATCATTGCCTTAATTCTTTGTTTATTTGTTGGTAGTCTTGGAATTCACCGCTTCTACTTGGGCTATACCTGGCAGGGTGTAGTTCAATTGTTAACTGCTGGTGCCTGCGGCATTTGGACATTGATTGACTTAATCCGTATCGTGACAGGTGACTTAAAACCGAAGAATGGTGGCTATGGCCAGAAGTTATAAGCAAACCAAAAATCTATTGCTTTTAAAAATGATTGGAATCGCTCTGATTCCAATCATTTTTAGTTTATTGCCAATGGATTATTTCGACAATTCGAAGTACACAATCTGCCTCATCAAGAACTTAACGGGTGAAGATTGCCCAGCCTGTGGCTTAACCCGGGCAAGCATGCACCTCATTCATTTTGATTTGGAAGGAGCACTCAAATACAACAAACTGGTGCTCATATCCCTTCCTGTAGCCAGTTTATTTCTGGCAGTTGAATTCTTCAAAGCCTTTAGAGCCTACAAATCCCTGACTCCAAACGCTGAGCAAGAAACTGCTTAATTAATTTGGGCAAAGCAATTCTGAAATAACCCACACATTGATTCCGGGAACCCAAAAGAAACGGAAATCAGACTTCATGAAGTACCAGGATTACAAGAAGAGATCCGCAACTAGCAGGATGCCATCATTTCACTTTGAAAACCTGCAAGAATTAGTTGAATAAGCCACCGCTTATTCTTTTCAATTCCAACTCACTCATCAACCCTTCATACGAGGCTTGAAGAAAGCTATTCTCTGCCTGAAGGAGATTCTGCTGCGATTGACGAAACTCAAGCGCACTGATGACACCCTGTCTGTATTGTTCCACCGCAATCTCTACATTCAATCGCGCGGTTTCAACTCGGTTTTTCTCCAATTCAATTAATTCAATGGAGGTTTTATACACCCTGAACTGTTGATACAAGGCTTGCAATACTTTACTGCTACTATCCTTGTAAATCAGCTCTGCATTTTTAATGCCTAGCCGCGCATTTTCAATTCTTCGTCCAACACTGTTTCCGTTGAAAATATTCAGATTCACTCCTGCACCATAATGGTACCCCAAATTGCTTGCACGCTGAAGAAAACCTGCTTCCGAATTGCTTCTGCTGTAGTTGTAACCACCTTTTACCGTAATACTTGGCATGCGCTCAGCTTGTATCTCCTTCAATTGGTAATAATTTACGGCTTCTGCTGATTTCAACATCCGCAAACTAGTATTTCCACTTAATGTATGTTGTTCCAAATCGGCAAGCGCCAATTCTTTCCTGAATTGAATTACGGTATCAACCTGAAAGTCCAGCTTCAAATCTCTTCCCATGAGTTGATTCAACTGGGTCTTCAAAAGCTCAAGCTGGTTCTTTTGACGCAAGAGCCGGGCCTTATCAGTATCTCTATCAACCCTGGCATTCAACAATTCTGCCTTGGAAGCTTTCCCTGCTTGAAAACGGTCTTCAGCCAACTTCAAACGAAGGGTAGAAAGCTGATCGGTCTCCTCTTCCAATTTCAATAAGCGGGTTGCCAAAACCAAATCAAAATAGCCCTTCATCAAGCGTAAAAAAACCTGCTCCATTTGCATCCTTACACGCAATTCGCCTTGTTGTTGCAATTGTTCAAAGCGACCTTTGGTGGCAAACATTTTAAAGCCATCAAAAATGGTCCAACCCAATTCCACAGCAGCATTCAGCTGATCCGCTTTTGCACCGTTGCGGTCGTTTGAACTTCCATTTAAGAAAGTTTGCTTGGTATTGGTAACAGTATTGTCCTGATTGAGAACTCCATTTACTGTTGGTAACATCCCGGCATTGCCTAGGCTATTGTTATTGCGACCAACTTGTTCATCGTTCTTCGCAATTTGTATGGAGAAATTGTTTTCAAGTGCAATTCTCCAAGCCTCTTCAGCTCCAAGTACCTGTTGCGCGTGAGCTTGAAAGGGAACAATAGGCAGAAATAACAGTATGAAGTTAATTAGCTTCTGATTCATTTTCTTCTTTTTGAGTGTGTGTTTCTTTCGACCAAATGGAGTAAATAGCAGGAATTACATATAGGGTAAGAATTCCCGAAAACAGCAATCCTCCAACAATTACAATTCCCATCGACATGCGGCTTTTACTACTTGCACCAAGGGCTAATGCAATGGGTAATGCTCCTAAAATAGTAGCTAAACTGGTCATTAGAATAGGCCTTAAACGCATTACAGAAGCGGTTACAACAGCATCAATTTTCTTCAAGCCTTTTTCTTTTTGTTGATTGGCAAATTCAACAATTAAAATTCCATTTTTGGTTACCAAACCAATCAATACAATGATACCAATCTGCCCAAAAATATTTAAAGTTTGATTGAAGTACCAGAGCGAAAGCAAGGCACCACCGATAGCCATAGGTACCGTTAACATGATAATTAAAGGATCTCTGAAGCTTTCAAATTGAGCGGCCAACACTAAATAAACCAACACAAGTGCAAGCAATAATGCAAAACTGGTATTGGAAGAGCTTTCTGCAAAATCGCGCGATGGACCCGCCAAATCTGTAGTAAATGAATCGTCCAATATGCGACTTGCAATCTTCTTCATCTCAGCAATACCATCGCCAATTGTTTTACCCGGAGCCAATCCGGCTGTTACAGTTGCTGCTTTGTAGCGGTTATAATGATACAACTGTGGCGGAGAACTTTGCTCATTTACCTGAACCAAATTATCCAGCTGTATCAACTGGCCCTTATCATTCTTCACATACATACCCTGCAAATCATAAGGTTTATCCCGATACTGGCGCTCAAATTGCCCCACAACCTGGTATTGCTTTCCCTTCATGGTAAAATAACCATACCTCAACCCACTAAAGGCAAGCTGCAAACTTTGTGCAATAGCCTGAACAGATACTCCGAGGCTTCTGGCCTTCTCTCTGTCGATAGTAACAATTAACTCGGGCTTATTGAATTTCAGGTTTACATCCGTCATTTGAAAGGTTGGATTCTTGCTTACCTCCTCCATGAACTTGGGAAGGTATTCCTGAATTTTTTTGAAGTCTTGATTCTGAAGAATGAACTGAACCGGCAATCCCGCTCTTGAGCCACCTGAACCGTTGATGGTTTGGTCTTGGATGACAAAGGTTCGTGCATCCGGAAAAGCTTTCAAGTGTTTGTTAATGGCATCTGCAATTTGTTGCTGACTTCGTTTTCTTTCGTCGGGCTGATTGAGCAAAATCCGCGTAAAACCAGTATTTACGGCTCCACTTCCAATAAAACCCGGAGCTGTTACCGAAAGTAATTTCCGCTTCTCGGGAACCGAGTCCATAACCATTTGCGCAATCTGATCCTGGAAATACTCCATGAATTCATACGAAGCGCCTTCAGGTGCATTGGAAACAATACGCATCACACTTCTATCGTCTAATGGAGCAAGCTCCTGTTGAATGGTTTTTCCAATCAGGAATATCAAGCCAAAAGAGAACACGAGGATAACAACAGCCCACCAACGTCTGCGCATAAAAGCCTCCAGCGATTTCCGATAAGCATCATTCAACCATTGAAAGAAGGGCTCGGTTGCATGGTAAAATTTGCTGCGGTACCTAAAGTCTTTCCGTGTAAAGTACACGTTCAACATGGGCGTTAAGGTTAGAGATACAAAAGCGGATATCAGCACCGCACCCGCGACGACGACACCAAACTCTCTGAACAGTCTGCCAACAAATCCCTGAAGGAAAATAACCGGAAGAAACACTACTGCCAATGTGATTGAGGTTGAAATTACTGCAAAGAAGATTTCGTTGGTTCCCTTAATTGCAGCCTCTCGCGGAGTCTCGCCCTCTTCCATCTTCTTAAAGATGTTCTCGGTAACTACAATTCCATCATCCACCACTAAACCTGTAGCCAAAACAATAGCCAAAAGCGTAAGAATATTGATTGAAAATCCGGCCAGGTACATGATAAAAAATGCTCCGGTTAGTGAAACTGGAATATCAATGAGCGGCCTAAATGCAATTAGCCAATCCCTAAAGAACAAAAAGATAATCAATACCACTAGGGAGAATGCAATCAACAAGGTTTCTTCAACCTCGGTAATTGAAGTCCTGATAAAGCCGGTATTGTCAATTGCCACATCAAGCGTGAATGCTTCGGGAACTTCTTTTTTTATCTGCTCAAAGCGTTTGTAAAACTCTTCGGCTATATCAATGTAATTGGCCCCGGGCTGAGGCACAATGGCCAGGCCAATCATGGGCTTGCCTGATTCTTTAAGTATGGTTTCCTCATTCTCGGCACCCAAAACGGCTCTACCTATATCGCCAAAACGAACTTGTTTGGTTCCATCTGAATAAACAATCAAATCATTGAACTCATTTTCTGAGCTGAAACGGCCAAAGGTTTTGACGGTGAGTTCCGTTGCATTTCCTTCGATTTTTCCTCCGGGCAATTCTACATTTTCACGATCAAGTGCCTGGCGAATATCCTGAGCACTTATGCCATAGGCCGCCATTTTAACCGGATCAAGCCATAAACGCATGGCATAGCGTTTCTGACCCCAAATTTGAATGGTACTAACTCCGGGAATGGTTTGAAGCTTTTCTACCAATACATTCTCCGCATAATCACTTATCTGAAGGATGTTCTTGCTATCACTCTGAACAGTCATGGAAATGATTGCATCGGAATTTGCATCCGCCTTGCTTACAACCGGAGGACCATCAATATCCTGAGGCAATGCGCGGACCGCTTGAGATACTTTATCGCGCACATCATTAGCCGCGCTTTCCAAATCGGCATCCAGGTTGAACTCAACCGTAATGCTTGAATTTCCCAGGTTACTTGCCGATGAAATGGAACGAATACCGGCAATTCCGTTGATTGCTTTTTCAAGAGGCTCAGTAATCTGAGATTCAATAATCTCAGCATTAGCGCCGGTGTAGGAGGTGCGAACAGTAATTACAGGTGGATCAATGGAAGGGTATTCGCGAACCCCCAAAAAGCCAAATCCAATGATACCAAAGAGTACAATTAAAATGGAAAGTACAATGGCTAGTACCGGACGGTTTACACTTAAACTGCTTAAACTCATAAGGCGGTTTTGATTTTACTTCCAGCCCTTAGCTGAATTACTCCTTTAACAACAATCTCCTCTCCTTTTTCAAGTCCCGACAATACCTGAACCACACTGTCTCTTCGCTGGCCAAGCTCAATTCTGCGTTCTACAACCGAATCGCCACTTACAACAAATACCTTTTGGCCCTTTAGTACAGGAACAACAGCTTGAGTGGGAATTAAAATAGCTTTGTTATCTTGGTTTAAGGCCAAATTTACCCGAGCAAATGAACCCGGAAACAACTCCTGAGACAAATTGCTTACTCTTGCCCTAACCAATAGATTGCGGGTATTGGCATCAATTCTAGGCTCAATGGCAAGTATAGATGCTTTGTACGCAGAACGACTTCCATCCACCGTAAATCCAATTTCGAGTCCAGGCTTAACCAAAGCAACGTACCGTTCAGGAACCTGAAAATCCAGTTTCAATTGATTGGTTTGCTGCAAACTTGCAATAAGCGCCTGAGCGGGTAAATTGCTGCCTACAGAAACATTCCTCAATCCTATTTTACCGGTGAAAGGAGCTCTAACTTCAGTTTTACGAATTTGCTCTTCAAGCAATTCCTTATCGGCAATAGTAGCATCCAACTCGGTGCGCGACATGTCATACGATTCCTGTGAAATTCCCCCTTTTTCAAGGAGTGATTTGTTGCGTCTCTCGGTCTGTTCTTTCAAACGTAAGCCGGCATTTACCTTTTTCAATTGCGCTTTTAATTCAGCATCATTCAGTTTAAGCAATAAGGCTCCTTTTACTACCTGCTGTCCTTCATTGAAGTGGATAGACAATACGCGCCCCGAAACTTCTGTTCGCAGTTCAACCTCTTCTTCAGCACGCAAGGTTCCGGCAGCAGTCAACGTAGTAGATAAGCTACCTGTTCCTACTTTCACTGTACCAACCAGCACGGGACCTCCCGGTCCTTTTTTGTTCATTCCGGACTTTGGGTCTGGCATTAATTTGGGTATGGCCAGCAAGCCAAACACCACAAGTATTACCAATAAAACAATCCAATTTCTTCTATTCATTTTATGTTTATTTCTTTTTAGTGTAAGTAAGTTCATAGTCTTTTGAAGGAAGCGCTTTGAGATTAATCAGCAAGCGGCTGCTCATCTCCAGGTAGGCTTTACGTTCTGCCTTAGTAAAACCGGCAAATGCCTCGTTGTTCAATGCCAAGTAGGCCTCGTGAATTCGGGTTGCATAGCGCTTGCCTTTGCGGGTAGGTTTTATGATATGCTCTCGTCGGTCGTTGGGATTGGTTTCGCGGGTTACCAAGCCCTTTTCACTCAAATAGTCAATCATTCTCACAATGGATGCTTTGTCAATATCCAGACAATTGGCCAGGCATTGCTGCGTAATCAAGTCATGAGAACCAATAATCTTAAGCATAAAAAAATGCTTATCCAGGTCAAGATCCTCCAGGTTATTCAGAATGGCACCAAAATACGTTTTAGCCAAAACACTCATTCTGTAACCAAGCGGAGCCTCAGATTCTACCAATGGATCCGGAATACCTTTGCGGGCTTCTGTCATTTTGCAAAAATAGTTGTAGTTTTAAATAGTTGATGCATTCAACTATTTTTAACAAAATTGAAACAAAGTCATAAAGGGAATGTTTTCATAGTCAGGAATTACCGAATCTGTTTGACCTTTGGTAACAAAGAATTGATAATTAAACCTCATTTTTGTCTCAAATCAACTCAATGAAAATTGGAATCGTTTGTTATCCTACCTATGGTGGAAGTGGTGTTGTCGCCACTGAGTTAGGAAAATCATTGGCCTCTCGTGGCCATCAGGTTCATTTCATCAGCTATAAGCAACCTGCCCGGCTTGATTTCTTTAGTGGCAATACGTTCTACCACGAGGTGTACGTGAGCAATTACCCCTTGTTTGATTTTCCACCTTATGAAACAGCTCTCATATCTCACCTGGTAGATGTGGTAAAATTTGAGAAGCTGGATGTATTGCATGTACACTATGCAATACCCCACGCCTCAGCTGCCATTATGGCCAGGCAAATTCTGGCATCAGAAGGCATCCATATCCCCATAATTACAACCCTTCACGGAACTGATATTACGCTGGTGGGAAAAGACGCCTCGTTTGGTCCGGTTGTTTGTTACAGTATCAACCAATCAGATGGGGTAACAACCGTTTCTGAATCGCTTCGAAGAGATACCGAAAAACAATTCAATATCCGCAGACCCATTGAAGCTATTCCCAATTTCATCGACTTAAGCCGCTTTAACCATCAGCCCCGCAACCATTTTAAACTGGCTGTTGCGCCCAATGGTGAACGTCTTGTGGTCCATACTTCCAATTTTAGAAAGGTTAAGCGCGTAGATGATGTGGTTCGGGTATTCGCTGAAATCAGGAAACAACTTCCTGCAAAACTGCTTTTAGTGGGTGATGGTCCTGAACGAATCCATATTGAAATGCTTTGTCGCGAATTAGATTTGCAAGGCTCTGTGAGCTTTTTAGGCAAACAAAATCAGATTGAAGAAATACTCAGCATTTGCGACCTCTTCCTCATGCCATCTGAAACTGAATCCTTCGGTTTGGCTGCTCTTGAAGCTATGGCCTGCCATGTTCCGGTTATCAGCAGCAATGCAGGGGGATTGCCTGAACTCAATCAAGACGGAAAAACCGGCTTCCTTTGCCAAGTGGGTGACGTTAAATCGATGGCAGAAAAAAGTCTTATCATTTTATCGGACGATTCCACTCTTAAGCAATTCAAAGAGAATGCAAAAGCACGCGCCGATGAATTTGATATCAACCGGATTGTTCCGATGTATGAAAACTTCTACGAGGAAATTATCCGAAAATCTCAAAAAGCCTAGTTACAGCATTCCTAAGGGTTAACCCCGATTTGAATAAGAATTTCATCAAAATAAATAAATAGTTAAAGTTTAGTAAGGTTACTATCATTCAGTATGGTAAATTTGGAAGGAATGTAAATTGGTACATTCAGGAAAAGTAGAACGATGAAAAACTGGATGTGGATTCTAATCGGAATTATTGGCCTAGCCATTCTATTGTACTTGGCGAGTGATTATGAAGAAATTCCTCATGCTACAATTCATGTAGATACAACCGAGGTAATTATTGGCGGTGGAAGCGACGGTGGCGGCTCCATTCCCGAAATGGATTATGAGCCCAAGAGCTACAAAAAGCAACCCAGTGAAAAATTCTTGGGCAAAAAATTTTCAGTTTGCCTCCAAATGGTTCATGAATGGCCTGATGCAGAAATCTATGAAATTGAACATCCACATGAAGGTATCGCCAAAATGGATTTTAAGGTAAACAGGCACCACCATGAATTATCATTTCTTGATGATGTTTGCGTTGCGGATTACATCATCAAGTAGCAAAATCTTCCTATAGAATTTAGAATCTCCTACCTACCAGAAATCCTGCACGTAACCAGAAACCATTAAAGGGGCCATATTCTTTAACAGTTTTAGAACTCACACTTCTAGGATCTGCATTATTGATATCAAAATCCAAAGGAAAACTGTTGGCATAATAAGGACCAACAAAAAGTTCTATCACCCCTTTCTTTCTATACTCCCATTGCTTGCCCAAAACCAGGCCAATTGAACGCGAGCCAACCCCGCCGGGCGAATAATTATCCTTGAAATCGTGAATGAGGTTAAATCTGGTAAATCCTTCGTAAAAGTATTGACTCCTTTTGTCAACCTTGAAATACCTCCGATACCCAAGTTGAGCTCCCCCATAAAACATGCCTGTAAAACCATATGGAAAAAGGAAGGGAGGCCAGGCTAGTAGTGAAAAAGTAATTGCGTTTTTAGGACCTACAGGCATTTCGGTATGAAGATTTAAACTCAACATCCCGATAAAGAGGGGATTAATTTTAACGACCATACGCTTACCCAGCTTGGGATTTGACAGGGTATCCTGACCAAGCCCCCAAATGGACATCGTACAGAATAATCCAAGTATCAAAATCCTTGTGTTTTTCATTTCAAGCCCCCGGTAAAAGAAAATGTGATTTGATTCAATATAGGAAAAAACCCGGATTATGCATTTGAACTTCGTTATGAGGGCCAAAAGGCCAAAGAAATTGGCAGTTTCACGAGCAAGGCATAATGCACCATTATGGTGAGTGAGGGAAACTGAGTTTACGCCCAATTTCACAGGCATTCTGGGTAGTAATAGATGGTCAAATGCGTATTCCGGGTTAAAATCAAAAAAGCCAATTCAACTTTCATTGAACTGGCATTTTTGATGCAGAAAGAATTTACTCCCCGCAGACCCCATCACACAAACAGCATATGTGTGCCCAATCCGGCGCCTTGCTTGTAGAAATCACCTACTGTGATTACATCATCAACGCCTTCATAAAGATCTTCTTTTTTGTAATGGAACATGTCCATGGCTAACTTACATGCCCATAATTTAACCCCTGATGCTGTTAGTATATCCAGGAATTCATGGACATCAGGCATATCAATTTTTTCCATTTCTTTCTTCATCATCGAAGTTGCTAGTGCTTCCATACCTGGCAAGCCACCAAGCAGGGTTGGCATGTGCATGGCAGGATTACCAACTGTTGCCACATGCAAGTGTTCAAGCTTTTTCTTATGCACTGCTTCCAGTCCAAAAAAGGTAAAGAAAATTTCTGCTTCAATGCCTTCCATGCGAGCACCATTCGCCAATACAAAAGCAGCATATACATTCTCTAATGTGGCCTTAGAAAGAATAATCATCATCTTTCTGATTTCGCCATTAAATTCACTCATGACTCAAATTAGTTTAAAGATTATAAACAACTGGCAGGTTTAGGAATACCAGCAATTTTGCTGGAGATTTTAAGTGGACCTTGAGGGAACAATGCATAGAATTCTTTGATGTCAACAACATTGCTTTTACCTATTTTCCGGATGCTCAATGGAACATTATTTTTATGCTCAGATTGAAGGTATTTCAATACTTCCCAATGCCTTGGACTTAATGTGATATTATACTCTTTTGCAAGTTCTTCAGCGATTTCAGGAGTCCATTCATTCAAGTCGGTTAGATAACCTTCTTCATTTAAGTGGATGACTTTACCACAAATTTGCTTTTCCATAACTATCTGTATTTTTTGATGGGTTGATTAAAATTCTTTTCCGGCCTCTTGCATGGTGGCACTTACAAATGGGATATGAGTGCCTTTTAGCAACATATTCCAGTATATCCACCGGAATGCAAGCTTGCCCATGTGATTCATTCTGCTTTCTTTTAAGAGGCGCAAAGGTCCAACACCAGGGAAGGGAAAGGTGCCTTCAACAGGTTCATGGGTATAATTGAAGTCGATTAAAAGTGCTTTGCCGCCGCCGGTTTCAATGAAGCAGTTAGCATGTCCGTCGAACTCTTCTTTCAATGGCTCACCATGAATGAACCTCAGGATGTTTTCAGTTAGTATCTCTGCTTCAAAGTGCGCAACAGAGCCCGCTTTTGATGCTGGAATATTGGATGCATCACCAAGCACAAAAATGTTATCGTGAGCCAGCGATTGCAGGGTTGCTTTGTTGGTAGGTACAAAGTTCAAATCATCCCCAAGGCCAGAACGTTCTATGCATTCATCCCCTTTGTTGGTTGGAACTGTAACCAGTAAATCAAAAGGAATCTCTCTTCCTCCATAATCTACAATCTTTTTATTGATTGAATCAACCCGTTCAATGGCAAAATCACTTTCAATATGAATTTGCTTTTCTGCAAGCAAGTGGTCTAAAGCTTCGGTAGCTTTGGGCTTTGTGAAGGCGCCACTCAAAGGGGTTACAAAAGTGATTTCAACACGCTCACGCATGTGCTTATTCTTGAAATACGAATCAGCCAAGAAGGCGAATTCTAAAGGTGCAACAGGGCATTTGATGGGCATTTCGGTGATATGAACTACCAACCGGCCACCCTCCCATTCTCTCAATTTATTGCGCAAGGCCAATGAGCCTTCGAAGGTGTAAAAATCAAAAACAGACTTATGCCAGGCTTCATCTTGCATGCCTGGAATTTCTTCCGGAGCGATTTTGGCCCCGGTGGCAATAATTAACACATCGTAATGCAATACATCACCATTGCTTAACAAGACTTTATTTGAATCCGCTTCAATTTTATCTATACCGGAACGAACCAAATGAACATCCTTTGGTATAAACTCATCGATTGTTTTTACGATATCCTCCGGCTCATAAATATCAAAAGGTAAGAACAAATAACCTGGTTGGTAATGGTGTTCTTCCTTCTCGTCAATTATGGTAATTTCCCATTCAGGACGGCTAAGGCTTTTGTGGAGGTGATTCGCCATCATGGTTCCGGCAGTTCCTGCTCCAAGTATTACAAGTCTTTTCATAGCTGTTTGTGATGATGAATCCTACATCGAATTCACACACAAAGCTAGAGCGGTCTCACTTGCCAATAAATGACCTTAGGCCATAATTACCTGTGATTTATCTTTTGAATTTTTGGAACAAATGTTCCTTTTGGAAATCAATTACTCAGACATCGTATGGAACTCGATATCCGGAAAGTCTTGCTTGGCATAGGTCACATTCCATTCTGATTCAGCAAAGAAAACCGGATTGCCATCTTTATCCCGGGCAATTGCATGCGCTTTCCGCTGCATAAAGGTTTCAAGCATCTTACGATCAGCACAACTCAACCAAAATGCCTTGTAGAATTTTAATGGCACAAACGAACATTTAGCTCCATATTCATGCTCAAGTCGGAATTGAATCACCTCAAACTGAAGTTCACCCACAGTTCCAATAATCTTACGGTTTCCGGGCTCCTGAATAAACAACTGTGCAACACCTTCCTCACTTAACTGGTTTATTCCTTTTTCAAGTTGTTTTGACTTCATAGGATCCCTGTTTTCAAGCTCCCTGAACAATTCAGGTGAAAAGCTAGGAATACCTTTAAATTGTAGCTTCTCGCCTTCTGTTAGTGTATCCCCAATTTTAAAATTCCCGCTATCGTACAAGCCAATTACATCACCCGGAAAGGCTTCACTGGTAAGGATTTTCTCATTGGCCATAAAAGTAGTTGGATTTGCAAACCTGAGGTTCTTTGCCAACCTGGAATGGTAATAGAATTTGTTGCGCTCAAACTTCCCGGAACAAACCCTGAAAAAGGCAATCCTATCGCGGTGATTGGGATCCAAATTGGCATGAATCTTAAATACAAACCCGCTAAGTTTTTCTTCGGTGGGCTCAACCATACGCATATCTGCCTGGCGTGCCAATGGAGAAGGTGCAATTTCAAGGAAGGTTTCTAAGACCTCCTGCACCCCAAAATTATTGATTGCCGAACCAAAGAAAACGGGTGCTAAAAGTCCACTGCGATACATTTCAATATCAAACGGCTCATAAAGGCCTTCAATCAATTCAACATCTTCTCGCAATTTGGCAATGTCTTTGCCCGGTAGGTAATTGGCCAGCTCCTCCGAATGAATATCCTGAATTGAAATAACTTCATCAGCAAGTGTTTGCTTACCCGACTCAAACAGACTGAGATGCTTGCGATACAGGTTAAACACGCCTTTGAAATCACTTCCTTGGTTTATTGGCCAAGACAAGGGTCGGGTTGAAATACTTAGTTTCTTTTCAAGCTCTTCCAACAAATCAAAGGGGTCGCGTCCTTCCCTATCCAACTTATTAATAAAAATGATAACAGGCGTATTTCGCATCCGGCATACCGCCATCAACTTCTCCGTTTGCTCTTCTACACCTTTCACCGAATCTACTACCAGGATAACTGAGTCAACGGCTGTAAGTGTTCGATAGGTGTCTTCAGCAAAATCTTTGTGACCGGGAGTATCCAGAATGTTCACGCGTTTTCCCAGGTACTCAAAGGTCATAACCGAGGTTGCCACCGAAATTCCCCTTTGCTTTTCAATCTCCATGAAGTCTGATGTAGAGGTCTTTTTGATTTTATTGCTTTTTACAGCGCCTGCCACCTGAATGGCACCACCAAAAAGCAATAATTTCTCGGTAAGGGTTGTTTTACCGGCATCGGGGTGGGATATAATTGCAAATGTTTTCCGCTTATCGATTTCTTCCTGAAGACTCATTTTGTAAAAAAAATTGGCCGCAAAAATAAACCATTGAATGGGTTTACCATCAAAATGAGGGAAATTGGGCGCAATTTGAAATCAAATATCGACCGCTTCAAACAATTCATGGTATTAAAACTTATTCATTACGTGGTTTACTCGTTCAAATTCCTTTTCTACTTTTCTGTATTTCTGCTTGGCTTCTCTTCCAATTTACTGGCTCAAACTAAGCAGGAAGACCAAAAAGACCTCAGGGATCTGCTAGTTGAATTGAACATTCAAAAGCCGGATGAGGATACTGCACAGCGAAAAATTATTACCGCTTTGGTTCCTGCTGGTGGATACAGTTTGGCCACAGGTCCAGCGATTTTGATTGCAGGTAGCATTCAAATAAATCCCGATGTTGCAGGGACAAATACATCAAATGTCTTAGTTAGCCTTGCATACACGCTGAAAAACCAGGTGATTTTTCCATTGTACGCGAACCTATGGACTAAAAACAATACCTGGAATCTGGTTTCTGATTTTAGGTTTATGGACTACCCTTCATTGACTTACGGGGCTGGTCCGGTTGCTTTAAACGGCCCTTCCTACGAGATTGATTTCAACTACCTGCGTCTGCATCAAAGCCTGCTCCGAAAAGTTTACCAATCCTGGTATCTGGGAACAGGTATTTATTACGACCGCTTTTGGAAAATAGATGCCGGTATTCAGGAAACAGAAGAACAAGTTTTATATCAGCAACTAGGTAGTCAAACCGAAGAAAAAGGAGTTGGCCTTACAGCGCTGATTAGCTCCGATAAACGCGATAATTTCTTCAACCCACATCAGGGTCATTATTTCAACGGGCTTTGGAGAATTAACAAAGAATGGATGGGCAGTGACAACCCCTGGCAATCTCTAATTCTTGATTTCCGAAAATACATTCCCGTTGGAAAGCGTCAAAACGTACTTGCAATTTGGTCATATCAGTGGCTATCGGTTGCCGGTAAAACTCCTTATCTTATGCTACCCAGCACGGGCTGGGACGACTTCTACAATACAGGAAGAGGATATATTCAAGGTAGATACCGCGGAAAAAACCTGATTTATTTGGAAGCAGAATATCGCTTTCAACTAAGTAGGAATGGATTATTGGGAGGAACCGTATTTGCCAATGGCCAACGGCTAACGCGCCGTTTCGGCGATTTTATTCCGGGCTATGGTGCAGGTGTTCGCATCAAAGTAAACAAGAAAAGTGATACCAACCTTTGCATCGATTACGGCTTTGGTATCAATGGCTCGAAAGGTTTGTTTGTAAACCTGGGAGAGGTGTTCTAATTATGCCTCTGAAGATTGAACACCAATTGATTCAATCTTCAGAAAGCCTCGTGGAATTATTTCATCAAAAGCATCCATAGAACATAAGCTAAAACCCCAAGCAAAAGAAACAAAAACAGGAGTTGCGCCATTGGCACTTTCTTCTTCATGAAGGGGTCATTTAAATTAATCCTTGAGCCAACCGGAATTTGTGCCAATTGAGTCAAGGCTTTTCCAAATTGAACATTCACCAAGGCCCTGGCATTAATGGCCCACCCATTGGCATCTAACAAGGGGGCAAGATTTCGTTGTCTAAGTTTTAACCAAGCCAAAAACATGGATGGACCGGAAATGAGCAACAACAATCCGGCAATAGCCAATGGCATTTTCCACCAAACCAATCCCATAAAACCAGCAACCAACGAGGCTAAAGCTGTACCAATAGCACCCAAAGCCAAACTGATTGCTGCAAATATCCCAACGTATTTGCCCACATCAACAGGCTCAGTTGGTTTTATTTCAGCAGGCTGCTTCAGTTGTTCTGTCTGCAATTCAATATGAGAAGTTGCATCCGTTGCAACCTGAGTATCCTGGTCCTCGGCGAACTTCTTTACCTGTTTGTCTATAAATGCAGCAAGCTTGCGATAAGGGGTCCAGAAGGCTTGCAGAATGCTAATAGGATTATCAATAATGAATGTAATTGTTGCATCCCAATCTTTTCCACTGCGGTCGTAGAAAACAGCATTCCGCCCCACCATCAAATTATCAATATCCCCATTGGTTAGGGCTGCAACAATTGCCATTTTCTCTCCATCGCGTGAGGTACAATCACAATACAACAAGTACATGCCGCTTAAGCTAGCCATGGCTTTGTGCTTGGCCATATCATTCACCCGAATGCATAAGTCGCAACTCCGTTGATCGATGTAAAGCCTGCCTGCCTGGAAAATGGCTTTCTTCCCTGGCGAATAAAAATCATTGAAGGTTACAAAATTCTTCAGCACAAAAAAGATATCCCTGTAATAGCGAATGAGCTGATCAACCAGAATCATGCTATCCGATTCCTCACGCAAATTGATATCACGCTGAACAAGATCAAGTAGCTCCTGCTCCAGGTTCTCTTGCAGAATTTGCGTACAGGTTTCTTTTCCAAGTGCCTCAACAGGCTTTCCTTTTGCTGATTGAATCCATACAGAATAAGGCTGAAATAAGGCTTTAATGGACAACCAAGTGGCCTCATCCATTTCATTTTTTCCGGGTATACAAATGGCGCAGAATACCTGCCACATTTCTCTCCATGCCGGATTCAGGCCTTGGCTCACCGGAATTTTTGCCTGAACTGAAACTTGAGCCAAAGGATATGATGCAATTTCTGATTCGCATTGCGTTAAACTAACGCGATTCAGTTCTTTAAGACTTTCTGAAATTCCATTGAAAATTGGACCCGCATCTGAATTGAATGAAGCCAGCTGGCAGCGCAGGAAAAAATCATCTACTTTCTCTTTCAATCGCTCAAACAAGGTATAAGCCTCCGACGTTTGCTCTCCAAATGGAAGAATTTCCTTTGCAGTTCCAACATCCAACCAAGAAACATAATCGCGGCAGTGCCCATAAAAAGCCACAATGGATTCAGCTGAGATTCCAGGCTTACCACTGCGGTCTGGCGTATTGCCAAGTAGGGCTCCAATTCTTTCAATCACCAAGCTCTGCGCTTCAGTTTCTGCGGAAAAGGAAGTAATAATACCATCCCCATTGAACTTGGTTTCAGCAAAAATCCGATTCATGTCAGCCGTATCTTCTAAACTAATGGTTTGTGCATCTGGTTTACCCAAATTGGCAAGAATTATTCGTGCACTTGCCAGAAGTTGTTTTCCAACCGGATTCGACGTATCGATGGAAGAAAGAGGAAGTTCTTTACGCTGCTCCAAAAGCTCATTTGGATTGGCTATCATTTCGCAAATCCAGCTTACTGCTTCCAATATTTCAGGCACCCTAATCTGACCGTCACCGTCTTTATCAATCAATTTTAAGGTACGTGAATCGGCTTCCAAACCGTTTACAGGACAGCTCAAGGCGGTCCATAATTTTTGATCCAGAGCGTGCAGGTGCTTCAAATCTTCTCCTGATTCCAGGTTCACCCGCTTCTCTCCGCCTACACTCGAAAAACTCCATGAATGTGTCATACTACTCAAGTAAAGGCTCTAATATACATCAATTGGGCTAAGAAAAAATTGAATAAATGGGATTCCTTTCTCCAAGCAAGTTTGCCACAATCAGCTTTTCGACAACCACCAAAAAGTAGACTCCTAAAAAAAAAACTGTTCCACCTAATTGATTCTGGAGATACTTGTTGGTTTACTCATTGAAGCCTGTTCAAAATAGCGTACAAGTACTCGAACTCTATTCAATCTTAGCAATATGTTCTACTTTCGCAGGCTAAAAGAAATCCTTGTATTTTGTTTGATTCACTTAACTATCCGCTGCCTGTAGCCGGCATAATTCCAGAACTTAGGCTAAAACTTGTCGAAAACGCAACAGCTATCGTTCAAGCTGCTCCAGGTGCCGGAAAAAGCACATTGCTACCATTGGCCTTGATGAATGAGCCTTGGCTGGAAGGAAAGAAAATTCTAATGCTGGAACCTCGCCGTTTAGCGGCCAGAAGCATTGCCTGGCGGATGTCGGACATGCTGGGAACTGAATGCGGCAAGGAAATTGGATATAGGGTTCGGTTTGATAATCGGGTTTCTACATCGACTAAAATTGAAGTAGTAACTGAAGGCATTTTGACACGAATGCTGCAATCAGATAACTCGCTAGAGCAGGTTGGTCTTGTTATTTTTGATGAATTTCATGAACGCAGTATTCATGCAGACCTTGCACTTGCCCTCTGCCGCGAAGCACAGCAAATCTTGCGCCCTGAACTTCGCATTCTTATCATGTCGGCAACCTTGGATATGCCGAAACTGAGTAGCCTATTAAAAGCACCGGTCATTCAAAGTGAGGGACGCATGTTCCCTGTTGATATTCGTTATGTTGGAGGTCAAGATGAACGCATGATTAGTGAAACTGCTGCCCGTGTAATCATTCAAGCTGCTCAGGAAGAAGAAGGCGATATTCTCGCATTTTTTCCGGGAGAAGCTGAAATCAAACGTTGTGCAGATTTACTATTTCCTGCATTGAAGGGATTTGCCATTCATCCCTTGTTTGGCATGTTACCCCAACATGAGCAACAAGCGGCTATTCAACCCAACAAATCCGGAAAACGAAAAGTGGTATTGGCCACAAGTATTGCGGAAACCTCATTAACCATTGAAGGCGTAAGAATTGTTGTTGATACCGGCTTAGGAAGAATTCAACGCTTCGATCCTGCTACAGGTTTATCACGCCTTGAAACCATTCAAATATCAAGAGATTCTGCCGACCAACGCGCAGGAAGAGCCGGAAGATTGTATCCAGGTGTTTGTTACCGCATGTGGACAGCGGCCACACACAATCGCTTAGCAGATCATCGTACTCCCGAAATTGAGCAAGCCGATTTAGCCTCTTTGGTACTGGAATTGGCCTGTTGGGGTGTAAACGATGTTGGAGCATTAAATTGGTTGAATGAGCCACCCAAAGCACATGTAGCACAAGCCTATGATTTATTGGACCTGCTAGGTGCACTTGAAAACAAAAAACTCAGTGCACACGGAAAACGAATCCATCAGCTTGCCTGTCATCCACGTATTGCCCATATGCTCCTGCTTGCACAGGATGAAGAATCCCAGGCATTGGCCTGCGATATTGCAGCCATATTGGAAGAAAGAGATCCCTTACCCCGTGAAAGCGGTATTGATATCAACCTGAGAATTGATGCATTGCGAAAGGCAAGAAAAGAAAATGCCGGAAGTAAAAAGTTCCAGCGCTTGATAAAACTTGCTGAATCTTACAGAAGCTTACTTAAGATTCAAGAAAACAATCAACCCACCGATCCCTTTCTTACGGGTCTTTTGGTTTCACATGCCTATCCCGAACGCATTGCTTCTGCAAGACCGGGCAACAATGCGCAATTCCAATTATCGAATGGGAAAATTGCCATGGCCGGCCAACAAGATGATTTGGCACATGAAAGTTGGCTTGCCATAGCGCACATGGATTCCCGTGATGGACTGGGAAAAATATTCTTAGCAGCACCCCTAAATCCAAAAGACCTTCTCCCTATGGTAAAAGAACGGGAGAATATTTCCTGGAATTCCCGCAAGGCAGAAATTGTGGCTGCCAAAGAATTGCGAATTGGGAATATCGTGCTACAATCCAAACCCTTAAGCTCCCCATCCGAAGAAAAGGTAATAGCAGTATTGCTTGATGCCATTAGGAAAGAATGGGAAGGCCTATTGCACCAGGATGCAGCATTCGAGCAACTTATTGCCCGTGTTGAGTCTTTACGAAAATGGAATCCGGAAGAAAACTGGCCTGTTCTAAATAAATCCTTACTCTTCGAGAAGGAAACGGATTGGCTTAAGCCTTACTTAAGCAACTGCAAGAATGGAGATGATTTGGAAAAGATTAAACTCTCAGAGGCCTTACTCTCCTCGCTTGATTGGGAGTTGCAACAAAAACTGAATCAACTTGCACCCGAAAAAATTAAGGTTCCAAGCGGTTCTGAATTGAGAATTGAATATTTTGAGAATGGAGAGACTCCTGTATTGGCAGTTCGCTTGCAAGAGATGTTCGGTGTACCAGAAACCCCGCGTATCAATCAGGGTAAGATAGGCTTGGTACTTCACTTATTGTCTCCCGGGTTTAAGCCTGTTCAGGTAACCCGGGATTTAAAGAATTTTTGGAATACCACTTATTTTGAGGTGAAGAGTGAACTTCAGCGGCGGTATCCAAAACATGCTTGGCCTGATGACCCTTGGACAGCAAAACCGGTTGCTAAAGGTAGGCTCAGGAACTAAGGTTTGATTATCAAAAAGTTTAGAACAAGCAAACTCAGAAGGATAATTGCATGTACTATCAAGCGGCGGTCAATCATTTTATACATAACTTTCGGGGGTTAAGGTTAGACATTTAGACAATCAAAAGTAATCCCTCAAATAATATTAAAAAATCACCCAATCGGGTGATTTTTTATGTGGTTGAACTAGGAATATGAATTCCTGCTTTGGGGTGAAAAGTGGTTGAGATTTCCTCCCTAAATTTTAGGAAATCATGGAATTAAGCTTTTGAATTTTCTCCATTTCAGCACTTTTACTCTTGCCACGGAAGAACAGGAACAAGTTGAAAAAGAGCATCAAACCAAGATAAATACTAAAGCCACCCAGTTGCTCACTCAAGGCCTCAATGGTTTGGCGGTAATCGTTCAACTCCTGCCCAATTTCAAGGATATGCAAGGCGAAGCCCAAATTAAGCAAATAGAAGCCCACCTTAAACATTTGGTTGGTTGCATTGGAAATGTCTTGTCTACCTTTGAAAATATCAAGCATAAATACTTTACCTGAATTGAATAAAGAGTTGGCCACATACCAGGTTAAAAGGCAACTGATTGGAAGATAAACGGCATAAGCGATGAGGTGAAAAGAATGATTTTCCATGATTTTATGAATTAAGGGTGATTAAAAAGAGTGTCCAATTGCTTGTGAAAGTGCCGAATCCACCAGATGTTAAAATAATGGATAAGTGCCAAAGCGCACATCAAAAATCCAAGTTCGGCAGATAGTTTATTGATGAGTTCAAAATAGGATTCTGTTTTTGGAAGATTTGCCATGACAACTGTTACATAACCAAGGTTTATCAGGTAATATCCGGTTAACAAAAACCGGTTAAGTAACACTGCCATTGCCGCATTGCTTGAGAAAACATCTTTCAAAAAAACTGCTCCACTTTGGTAAAGCGTCCCACCAATTACCAAGGTTATATACGCCGAGATTAGCAGGTAAAGCAACCGATGTAGGTCTTCAATTTCCATATCAAACTTCCTAAACTTTCAATATTTTTTGAAACTTAAAATCAAAAAAAATGCTATTTCATGAGTTGTAAAACCATTTTATAAAACCAATTCTCATCCGACCTTGAAAATTTGTCGAGAACATCATCTACACGAAGAGCAACTTCATGAATATTGCCTGCAACTTTTTTCAGTTCAATGCCCTCCTTACTGGTGCCGGGATTAATGGTAGCAATTTCAGAAAGAATTCCAAGCACAGGCTCCAGCTCTCGTTTACGGCGCTCTCTGCTAATTTGACGAGCAACTTTCATGATATCCTTTTCAGCCACAAAATATTCTTTACGCTCCCCGGGAACCAATTCTTTAAATACAATCCCCCAATCCATCAAGCTGCGCAAATTCATATTTGCATTACCTCTTGAAACACTCAATTCAGCCATAATTTCTTCGGTGCTCAAAGCTACAGGAGAAATAAGAAGTAAGGCATGAATCTGCGCCATGGTTCGATTGATTCCCCACTCCGAACCAAAGGTTCCCCAAGATTGAATAAACTTTGCCTTTGCTTGCTCTACATTCACAGGACAAAAATAAAAGCATTTTTCAAACTTTCAATTATTTCTGAAACTTTTAAGAAAAAGACCATATTTCATAAATGCTTAACCAGTTCAGGGAATAAAAAAAGAAAGCCTGTATATTTCGGCATGAAACAAATTCGGGTGCTCATCAGCCTTGAGTGGATTATTTCGCTTCTTGTCCTAAGCGCAGCCTATGTCTTAGCATTGTCGGGATTTGGGCCAGCACTTTCCTGCGATTCTGCAAATTACTTATCGGTTGCCTCAAATCTTGTCCAAGGCAATGGATTCGTTCAGTTTGATGGATTCCATTACCTCAATGCAACGCCCTTGTATCCTATCCTTTTAAGTCCCGCCTATTTACTGGGAATGAATCCCATAACTTGGGCTGCAATCCTTAACTATTTGCTTCTAATCACGGCAGTGATGATTGGCGCTATGCAACTTCAGCATTTCATTAGGAAAAACTGGTTAACCATGGCATTACCAATTGTTTTCTTCCCATATACCACATTTGTAAGCAATGGTGTTTGGGTACTTTCTGAAATGCTGTTCATTGCACTCCTAATGGCATTTATCTGGAACTTTCATCGCTCGCTGAACAACCAGAAAAGCATGATTCATGCTAGCATTCTATTGAGCTTGCTTCTAATTAGTAGATTTACAGGTTTACTAATTTTACCAGGTGTGGTTGTACTGCTTTTTCTCCATAAAACGGAAAACGAAATCGTAAACAAAACAAAAGTTCTTCTACTCGCATTGATACCCTTGCTAATTTGGATAGGAAGAAATTATGTCATATCCGGATTACCTCTTGGTCAACACAATTTAATCGATAAAATACAACTCGCCCCCTATTTAAAAGCTACTCCCATGCAATGGATAATGGCCTTGCTAGGCATCGGTTGCTGGATATATTCAGGAATTCATTTAAAAGGTTATCCAGCAGCAGACGAAAGAAAAAAATTCTTAAGCACCTTGTTTTGGTTGATTAGTTCTTACCTGTTTTTCCTACTTATCCAAGGAAATATCAGAACCCAGCAGTGGCCTAGATTGCTAAGCCCTATGTGGATTCCCCTTAGCTTATATGGATTAATTTACTTGCAATTAATTTGGGATGAATTTTTTCACATAAAATTTATCCATAATCTCATACCTGCACTGGTAATGCTATTTGCTCTCATTCAACCGGGTCTGTTGATTATTAAAGCCCTATCCATGAAGAAAAACGGAACAGGAGGTTATGCCACAGCCTATTGGAAAGGTATTGAAAACGGTGAGATAGAACTTCACCTAAATAGCGAAAAGCCACTATCCAATTTACCGGACCTCATTTGGCTAAAAACTGGAAAAGATGCTTACCATGCACGATTTATCAATGAACCCGAAACCGATTTTTTAAGCAGAATTAGCGAACCACGCCAACTAATTTGGTTCAAAACCGAAGAAAGAGTTGATCTCCTAATGCCAATTTCCGCTTATCAACTCTGGCTCTTGAACTTTGGAAAAGAAAGCGATCACATAATTAGCTTCGGACTAAGAACCACTCCTGTAAACACACGATAGCAGGTTGGCTAAAGTCAAACTTTTGCCTTTATTTGAATTATGCGAAAGTATTTGACTTCCATTATTCTGATAGCCAGCCTAAGCTTGGGTGTTTCAGCATCTGCACAGGAAACCTTTCCCCACAATGGCCCTAGGGACCAACGACCAGAATCGGTTATTTTTACACACGTCAATTTGATACCTGCAAGTGGGCAACACTTAGTTGATATGTCTGTTTGGGTTGAAGCTGGAAAAATCAAGGCAATTGCGAAGGAAATTCCTGCAAATAAAGGAATAAAAGTAGTTGACCTGAATGGCAAGTATATGTATCCTGCATTTATAGATGCATTTAGCAGTTATGGCTTGAAATGGGAATCGAAACGGGAATCGAAATCGCAGCAATTTCTAAGCAACAAGCCGGGGGCTTACAGTTGGAACGAAGCCATTCGTGCTGAACTCAAAGCAGAAGATTACTTTGCAAGCGATAATCGTCAGGCGGAGTTATACAGAAAAGCTGGATTTGGAGTTACAAATAGCCTCATTCAAGACGGAATTTGCAGAGGAACAAGTGTTGTGGTAAGTACAGGTAATCATCCCTCACACGAAGCCATAATAAAGAAAAACGTTCATTCAGCCTGGAGTTTTAACAAAGGAAGTTCAAGCCAAGATTATCCAGGCTCTGCCATGGGCGCAGTGGCCCTAATCAGACAAAGCATTCTGGATGCCCAATGGTACACCAAGCAAACGAAACAAACCAACCTAAGTCTTGAGGCACTATCAAACCAACTTAAACTTCCGGTTTTGATGGAAGTAGAAAACAAATTTGCCTTACTAAGAGCAGACAGAATTGCCAAAGAGTTTGGATTGAACAATTGGATTTATAAAGGACGAGGCGATGAATACCAACGCCTAAAGGAAATAAAATCAACCGGCAAACCGTTGGTTATTCCCTTGAACTTTCCAAAACCTTATGAAGTACAAGATCCTTTTGATGCACAGTATGTAAGCTTAGCCGATTTAAAACATTGGGAAATGGCACCCTTCAATGCGGCACTATTGGCAAAAGAAAAAATTCCTTTTGCATTAACCATGAAAGGCTGCGACCAAGCGGGAGAATTTTGGAAAAACCTGAGAACATCCATCAAATGCGGATTGGACCCTGAAATTGCCCTGAAAGCACTAACTGAAACACCTGCGCAACTTTTAGGAATAAGCAATCAAGCAGGTAGTATTAAGGTGGGAATGCCTGCTCATTTTATCATCTCGACAACCGATTTATTTAGAAATAATGGCAAAATTCTTGAGCTCTGGACATTTGGAAAACAAGAAGTACTGGATGAGGAAAACCCATTGGAGGGAATTAGTCAATTTACACTATCTGGACTTGATTCCTTCACAACAATTCAACTTGGTTCAAACGAACGTCAAGAAGCGAAACTCATTGGAAGAGACACCATTCCGATGACCCTGAAACAAGCAAATGGCTCACTCATCCTTCAATGGAAGAAAAATGGACTAAACCAAATTACTTTAAATAAGTATTCAAGCACATGGAGAGGCTTAGGCATGCTTGCCAATGGAAAACAAGTAAGTTTGGAATTGGGTGAAGCGAAACGCAATTCAGAAAAACCAAAAGCAACAACTCCACAAGAAAAGAACATAGAAATACCGATAACTTTATTCCCCTTCTGCGAATACGGGTCAGCACAACTTCCAGCAAAAGAAAACCTACTTATCAAAAACGCACGCGTTTGGACCAATGAGCAAGAAGGTATTTTGGAAGAATCGGATGTTTGGATAAAAGATGGAAAAATTGCGGGGATTGGTAAAAACCTGCAAGCAAAAGATGCTCGTGTAATTGATGCAAAGGGAAAACAACTCACCAATGGCATCATTGATGAACATTCGCATGTAGCCATTTACAATGGAGTGAATGAATGCACGCAAGCAATTACAGCAGAAGTTCGTATTGGAGATGTATTAAACCCTGAAGACATCAATATCTATCGCCAATTGGCAGGTGGCGTTACAGCTGCTCAATTACTTCACGGTTCTTGCAATCCCGTTGGTGGACAAAGTGCTTTAGTTAAATTAAGATGGGGAGTAGCTCCTGAAGAAATGAAAATTGAAGGTGCTGATGGCTTTATCAAGTTTGCTTTGGGTGAAAACGTGAAACAGAGCAATTGGGGTATTTATAGCAGCAGGTATCCTCAAACCCGAATGGGAGTAGAACAGGTTTATTACGATGCATTTTACCGTGCAAGGGAATATGATGCGGAATTAAAACGAAATCCATCCCTCCGAAAAGACCTGGAACTTGAAGCACTAAATGAAATCTTAACTAGAAAGCGATTCATCAGCTGCCACAGCTATGTGCAAAGTGAAATCAATATGTTAATGCATGTGGCAGATAGTTTTCGATTTAAGGTAAATACCTTTACCCATATTCTTGAAGGATACAAAGTAGCCGACAAGATGAAAAAGCATGGTGTTTCAGCATCAACCTTTGCAGATTGGTGGGCCTATAAATATGAAGTAGTAGAAGCCATACCATACAACGGAGCTCTATTGCATCAAATGGGAGTAACAACAGCTATCAATTCAGACGATGCCGAAATGGGTAGAAGATTAAATCAGGAAGCTGCCAAAATGGTAAAGTATGGAAACTTGAAAGAAGAAGAAGCCTGGAAAATGGTAACCCTAAATCCGGCAAAAATGCTACACCTGGATAAGCAAACCGGAAGTATAAAAGTAGGTAAAGACGCAGATTTAGTTTTGTGGAATGACAACCCATTAAGCATTTATGCAAAACCGGAAATGACAATGGTTGATGGGGTAATCTATTATTCTCTTGAACGCGATGCCGAATTACGCGCTTTCGTTCAAAAAGAAAGACAACGTATTATTCAACGCATGCTGGAAGCTAAACAATCCGGCGAAAAAACAGAAGTTCATATTAGTCGTCAAGATGAAGTTTACCATTGTGAAGATGAAAATTAAAACAACACGCACTAGCCTGTTAACTGTAGTATTGGCAGGATTAACATTAGGAAGTAATGCACAGGAGGTTCCAACTATTTTAAGTGGAGCAACCATTCATACTGGCACAGGTGAAGTCATTCAAAATGGGACCTTAGTGATGAACCAAGGAAAAATAATGAGCATTGGTGCAGAACCGGTGAATTTTATCAAAAATGCTAAGGTTATTGATGTAACCGGAAAGCATATTTATCCAGGGGTATTTGCATTAAACAATATCATGGGCTTGAATGAAATTGACGCGGTAAGAGCAACCCGCGACTTCAATGAAGTTGGCGACTTCAATCCCAATGTGCGTAGTTTAATCGCCTACAATACGGATTCAAAAATTCTGCCCACCGCATTTTTCAATGGAATCTTATTTACGCAACCCGTTCCTCAAGGAGGAAGCATAAGTGGAAGTTCAAGCCTGGTTTACACAAAAGCCTGGAACTGGGAAGATGCTGCCATTGCCGAAGATGAAGGAGTTCACTTGAACTATCCGGATTTTAGACCTCAACATAGACCTGAGGAACAGGAAAGACTAAACAAGGAATTGGAAGCTATCCGCAAATTTTTTGAGGATGCAAAACAATACAATCAACAAAGCAATCCAAGCCCTGTAAACCTAAGACTCAAGGCGATGAAGAATGTGATGGAAGGCAAAGCCAATCTGTACATTCACACCAATAAGGCTAAAGCTATTTTGCATGCAATTGCTTTTTTTAAAACCAATTATCCAGAAGTAAAACTTGTTTTGGTTGATGCAGAAGAAGCCTGGCAAGTAGCAGATGAGTTGGCCAAACAAAAGATTCCAGTTATTCTTGGAACTATTCATCGTTTACCCAGCTATCCTGCCAATGATGTAGATCAACCCTTCAAGACCCCGGCCCAATTGATTCGCAAAGGAGTACTTGTTGCCATTAGCCAAACCGGTAGCTGGGAATCAAGAAACGTTATGTTCAATGCCGGAACCTGCGCAGCCTATGGCTTAACCAAGGAAGAAGCATTGCAACTTATCACCTTAAATGCTGCTAAAATTACCGGTACTGCAGAAAAACTGGGTAGCCTGGAAAAGGGGAAAGAGGCTAGCTTGTTGGTTGTGGATGGCGATCTTTTGGATATGCGAAGCAGCAAAATCCAAAGGATATTCAAACAGGGTGAAGAACAACAGTTAAGCAACGAACAGGAAGCCTTGTATAAAAAATACAAAGAGAAATACGGATTGGAATAATCCGATTTTACTTCAGTTCAACATAAACCGGACAGTGGTCGGAATGGACCGCATCTGGCAAAATGCCTGCGAATTTTAGTTTTGATTTCAAGGATTCTGCAACCATACAGTAGTCAATTCTCCAACCTTTGTTCCTACTTCTGGAAGCTGCTCTAAAACTCCACCAGCTATATTGATGAGGCTCTGAATTGAAATGCCTGAATGAATCGAGGTAGCCGGACTCAATGAATTGACTTAACCATTCGCGCTCCTCTGGTAAAAAACCGGATGAGTTTTTATTGCTAACCGGGTCATGAATATCAATGGGTTTATGAACGATGTTAAAGTCTCCACAAATAATTAGGTTGGGGAATTTCCAGCTCAATTCGCGGATATAGTTTGCAAAGAAATCAAGCCATTTCATTTTGTAGGCTTGTCGTTCATCGCCGCTTGAACCGCTGGGGATATAAACACTGATAACAGATGTATCCCCAAAATCAGCCCGAATTATTCTTCCTTCCTTATCGTATTCGGGAATGCCAAAGCCATACTCAACATGATCTGGTTTAATTTTGGAAAAGATTGCAACACCTGAATAGCCCTTCTTTTCGGCACTAAACCAATACCTGTTTGTGTAACCAACAACATCAAATGTATATTCATCCTGAGCAATGTTACTGGCTTCGGCTTTGGTTTCCTGAAAACAAAACACATCTGCCCCGGAGGATTGCATAAAATTAACTAGCCCTTTGCTCATGGCTGAGCGTATTCCATTTACATTGTAGGAAATAATTTTCATGCCTGCAAGTTAGCAAAGCATAGAAAGGCTTAAGGTTTCTTTTTTCCTTCCAATTTCCACAATATCCAACCAAAACCTGCTAATAGATGCAACAGCACAATACCCATGATTATTTTATCCATATCTTCTTGCCAATTGGCCCTTCAAAAGTAAGGCTTCAGGCCTGCGGTAAGTATGATACCAATCAAGAACTACCGGAACAAAAGTTCCATAAAAAAGCCGAGACAAATTCAATTACCTCGGCTCATTTATACATTCAACTAGTTTACCATTCAGCTCCGGGATCAAGGCGGAACACCTCACCCATTTCGAGCACCAATGGATCAAGATGATCAGAATGATATCCCTTACGACCACCCAAAACCGGATTCCAGGTTGATTCATCAGGAATTCTCAAACCGGCTTTTTCAATGATCGGCGAAATCTTATCCATCCAACGTGCTTTCAAAGCGGCTTCTCCCTCAAAAATGCCTTTTGAACGAAGGTCACTTTCAAAATTACCTTCTTCAAAAATTCCAAGTGCATAGTTCCAGGCTTCGTTTAGCGCACTCTGCATTCTTGCTTTGCTTTCTTCGTTGGCCTGACTCAATTTCACCAACCAGGTATCAGCATGAAAGACGTGGTATTTAATTTCACCTTTGATTTTGCGAGCAACTTTTGCAATGGGCTCAAAAGCGCTTGTTGCAAGCATTTCAAAGCGTTGCTGATCGGCATGGTCAAACAAGAAATGTCTAACCATACTAAAATCGTATTCGCCGTTTGGTAATTCTACAAACTGGCAGTTACGGAAAGCAGATGAGGGTCTGTTAAAGGCCAATGCATCTGAATCGGCCTCACCCATTTCGTGAAGAATTTGGTAAATAGCCTGTGCATGGCCAATCTTATCCTGTGCCATGGAAGAAAAGGCGATATCTTCTTCCAGAATTGGACCAAGGCCTGTCCATTCGGAATTTCTATGCCCAAAAATGAGCAGATCATCTGCCATTTTATAAAAGAGTTCTTTTGCTGATTCCATACGAAAGTTTATTTAACGGCCTGTGCTTTTTTATACTTATTGATTTTCTCCATCACTTTGTATCCACCTGCCTCGCGGTAAATCTTTTCTGGAACTGTTTCAAAGATGTCTGAATCGGCATAATCAGAAGAATAAACCTGAGCGGTTTTCACCACCCAAATATTAACACTAACTCCTCTTCTGGCATACTGTTCTTTGGCAAACAAGAGCGCCATTTCGGGATTTGCAGCATGCACAATACCAACATGAATGTGCTGGTCGCCACGCTTCTTCTGATGAAAAACCTCATAGGTTTCCCATTGATCCAACTCGGTAAGTGGATCAATGGGGTTGTTTAATTCTATCTGAGCCCGGGTTACCCGGGGATCGAGTGATTGTATCATTTGTTCAGTTTATGGGTTTAATGATTCGATTTCCGAATCGGCAATTCATAGATTAGATAAAGTATTAAGCCAATGGCACTACATATTTTGCGCTACCAGATTTGAGTGCATTTCTCACCCAACGACCACGCTCTTCAGCATCCCGACGAACCGCTAATCTTTCGGCGTTGCAAGGACCGCCGCCGTTAATTACGCGTTTAAATTCATCCCAATCGGGTTCTGTGTATTCCCATTTTCCGGTTTCTTCGTTCTTGCGCAGATTAGTATCTGGTACAGTCAAACCAAGATCCCAAATTTTAGGAACATACATGTTCAGGAATTGCTGGCGCATATCATCGTTAGAAGCCATTTTCACTTTCCAACGCATAAGAATTTCGGTATGCGATGAAATCTTATCTGATGGACCAAAAAAGTGCATAATTGGTGGCCACCAACGGTTCAAAGCCTCTTGAACCATTTTACGTTGAACAGGAGTTCCTGTGGCAAGTGTTACAACATTATCATGACCGTATTTCAAGTGAAATGATTCTTCGGTACAAATTCTGTCGAGTGCTCTGCAATAAGGTCCGTAACTGCCTTTTGCATTAGCCACCTGATTGATAATTGCACCGGCATCAATTAACCAAGCAATGATGCAGGCATCAGCCCAAGTATAAGCCGGGTAATTGAACACGTTTGAATATTTTGACTTTCCGGTAATCAAGTCATTGATCATGTCTTCACGACTTTTGCCCAAGGTTTCGGCAGCACTATACAGCAATTGGGCGTGACCAACTTCATCCTGAACCTTTGCCATCAAGGCTAATTTCCTCTTAAAGCCCGGAGCACGTGTAATCCAGGTTCCCTCTGGAAGAGCACCAATAATTTCTGAGTGAGCATGCTGTTCAATCATACGAATAAGTTGTTTGCGGTATTCGCGAGGCATCCAATCTTTAGGCTCGATTTTTTCTCCGCGTTGGATGCGAGCTTCAAACTCTGCTAGCAAAACAGGATCTTCACCTTCCAAAATGGAAGGAACTTTTCCGGAACTTACCGGATTTTCATTGGGGTCGATGTAAGCGTTTCCGTACATATACTTTGGTTTTAGTTTTTAATTTCAGGGTTTATAATCCAAATCGGTTACTAATTTTTTGCGCAGGCCTCCAAGCACAAAATCGCTAATTCTGGAAGCAATTTCATCGGATGACATTGCACCATCTTCGCGGTACCATTCGGCAATCCAGTTCACCGAACTGAGAATGCTCAATACGGCAAAGCGGGCATCTACCTCACCAAAAATATCTTCATTCATCCCATCTTGCACAATTGTTCTGAATCCCTTTTCATATTGGTCGCGCAGTTGCTTGAATGCAATAAGTTTCTCGCCTTTCAGACTTCTCCATTCATGCAAAAAGACGGTGCTTTGGGATAGATTACTGGTTAGGATGCGAACGTGATTTTGAATAGCCATGCGTAAACGTTCTTCGGCGTTGAAATAAATATCATTCACTTCCCGGATTCCGTTCAAAAAGGTTTCGGCCATACCAAAACAGATGGTTTCAAGAATCTCTTCTTTGGACTTTATGTGGTGATATAAACTAGCTGCTTCAATATTTAAAGTAGTTGCAATGTCACGCATCGAACTTGCCTCATAGCCCCGAGCACAGAACAAATTGGCTGCCGCCTGAATAATTTGCTCGCGTCTTCCTGAACTTGGATTAGTCATTTCACCTAACGTTTGTTAGACACAAAATTACTCATTGCGAAGAAATATGCAAGTGGTTGACTAATATCAGCTTTTGTAAAAAAATAAAATCCTTAATCAAGCCCAAAGCGGAACAATCACTTTGAAAGGAATCGTGTTATTTTGTTACCAATCGAAAAAATTGGCCTTAGAATGGCAATTAATCTTTCATTTAGAAATAGTTCATTAAAAGCTACGTTTGCTAATTATGGAAAAAAATGCGCGCATTCAGCGGGTACTTCTACTTGGCAGCGCCCTTTTACTGGCAATTCTTTATCAAAACCGTGAACAGGGTTTAAACTACCTTATCGTTTCAGTAGCAGTTGGCGTTCTGAGTTTATACCAAAATTCAGGAACTCAAAAATCAAAATTGGTATACCTCATTCTGGTTGGAATGGTTGTTTCGGGACTTGGTGTTTACTTAAGCGGACAAACATATTCCATCCTAGTCTGGTGGTTGAACTTAATTTTACTTGGATCTGTTACGGCCTATCCGAATTTCAAAAACGCATCGCTTGTTGTTAAAACAATTTCAACACAGACTCCACGCTTATTTGGAGGATTGGCAATGACCTTGGGTAATAAAGACCAAAGCAAAGCTGGCAGATTGAAGTCTTGGTTCAGGTATTTTGGAGTTCCGGCAATAACTCTAATCTTATTGATTTCCATTTACGCTAACGCCAATACCTATTTTGCCAAAAGTCTTGAAGCAAGCTGGCTTACCATCAAAAATCTATTCGGAGATATCAGTTTTCAGATTTTCTTTTGGTTTGGAGCAGGGTTGGTATTCATGAGCTATTTTTTCATACAGGAAAACAGCAAAACCCTGGAAGAAGAAGACGAAAAACTTCAACTTGAGTTGATTCGTGAAAAGAAAAGAAGTCCATTTCGGTTTTTGAACAAACGATTGCTGAGGAAAATGCAGGTTTCAATAGCGTTTTTCAGTGTAATAAACTTAATGCTTTTCTGGCAACATGTTACTGAAATTCAAAACGTATGGTTTGGATTTGAATTCACCGGGCAACTGCTCAAAGGATTTGTCCACGATGGAACCTGGCTTTTGATATATGCTTTAATCATTTCAATTGGAATTACTTGGTACTATCTAGACAGCAATCTGGTTTTCATGAAAAAATCAACCTTATTCAACGCCCTTATTGTAGTATGGCTATTGCAAAACCTTTTGCTTGTAATAACGGTCGCAGTAAGAACCAGCTTTTACATCGAGTACTATGCGTTGGCCTACAAACGAATATTGGTGCTGTTCTTTTTGGGATTCACTGCAATTGCACTTCTTTCTTTGATTTACAAAGTGCTAGCCAGAAAATCACTTTCATACATAACCAATAATTTGGTTGGAGCTGCAGTGCTAATTCTGCCGGTATCAGGATGCCTGAATTGGGATGTTGAAATAGCCAAATACAATTTCGCACATGCAGAAAAAGCCTATCTCGACTATGAGTTTTTGAAAGACATGAACGATGAAGCCTTCGCTTATATGGAAAATCGACAGGAAGAACTAAACCGAATCGACTCCATTCAAGCACTTCGATTCCCGGTAAAAATTGATAGCAAAGAATCGGAATTCGCAGAAACGGTAAGTGAAAAGCAGGCCCTACTTAAGGCCAAAGGCGAACAACTCGATATTTGGGAACAAAACCTATCAACCTTGCAAGCCTTGAGAAATTTGGAAAACGCAAACTAGTTGCCCAGAAGAAAGATAACAGGTTTTTTATGCAAATCAGGACTAGAGGATTTCCAGGCAGCAAGGGTTTTGGTTTGGATAAAGGATTCCTTGGAGGTAAGGTGGCAAGCAATACAGAGTTTGGTTGAAGGCCTGAGTTGTTGAATCAAATCAGCCAAAAGCTGGTTATTTCGATAAGGCGCTTCCATAAAAATTTGCGTTTGGCCTTTGGCTGCCAATTCTTCCAGAAGTTTAATCTTCTTGGCTTTTTGAGTCTTATCCATGGGCAAATAACCGGAAAAAGCAAATTGCTGGCCATTAAAACCACTACCCATCAAAGCGAGCATCAAACTTGATGAACCTGGCAGTGGAATAACCTCAATACCTTTTCGGTGGGCCAAATCCACTAACTTGGAACCCGGGTCTGCAACGCAGGGCAAACCCGCATCAGAAATAATCCCAGCATCCTTACCTTGTTGTAAAGCCTCCAATAAGGTAGGAATCTCTTCGTCTTTAGAATGCTCGTCCAATTTCCAGAATCTTAGTTCCTGTTGGGGTGTGGCAATTTTGAGCTTTTTCACCAAAGCACGTGCATCTTTCTCATTCTCAACAACAAAATGAGTAAGGTGGTGCGTTAATTTTCTAACTAGCTCAGGAATAAATTCATCCGTATTGTCATCACTTAACACATTGGGAATCAAATACAATTTTCCAAAAAAAGGATTGTTCATAGCAAAAAAAGGACGACTGCCTCAAAAACAATTTAATAAGAGGCAATATTGAGTTGATTTTTTGAAAAAATGGCCGTTATTTTTGCCACTCTTAAAAAAAATGTAGATGGCTATATTAACGAAGATTAGAAACAGGTCGGGTTTGGCAATTGGAATGGTTGGCGGAGCCCTGTTGCTATTTGTGATTTCGGATGCATTGAACAGCAATTTTGGATTTTTCAGCGGTCAGGCTTCAAGCACAACAGTTGCCGAAATTGACGGTGAAACAATCAATATCCGTCAGTTTGAAGAAAAACTGGAAAAAAACATTGAAGGTTACAAGGTTCGTTCACAATCCGAAAACGTGGACGAAAACACCAGAAACCAACTGCGTGAACAGACTTGGATGCAATTCATGAACGATTACCTGATGGCCAAAGAGTACAAGGAACTCGGAATTGAAGTAAGCAATGAAGAACTGGAAGACATGCTGATGGGCCAAAATATACATCCACAAATTCGTCAGTCCTTTACAGATCCTGCAACTGGAACTTTTGATATCAATGCCGTAAAAAGGTATTTGAAATCGATGAATGAAGGAACAGATGAAAATATGAAGGCGCAATGGAAAGAGTTTGAAGACTATTTGGTAAACGAAACCATGCAACGTAAATATGCCAACCTCTTAAAGAAAGGTGTTTACGCTACTTCATTGGAAGCAAAAAGTCTGAACGCCAATCGCGGTACCACCGCCGAAATGAATTTTGTTGCTATACCTTACATGACTATTGCAGATACTACAATCACTGCGGAAGAGTCTGATTTGAAATCCTATTTCAAAAAGAACATGGACAAATACAAGGAGCGCGAAAACAGCCGCAAACTTGAATTTGTGGTTTGGGATTTTGCACCAAGTTCAGAAGACAGTGCTGCTGCACAAAAATGGGCTTATGACCAGGTTGAACAATTTAAAGCAGCTACAAACGATACGCTTTATACAGATGCGAATTCAGAAACTCGTTTCGACCCAACACCAAGAAACCGCTCAGCTTACCCGGTAGAGGTTGCAGACCAAATTTTTGCATCTGCTGTAGGCACTGTTATCGGTCCTGTTTTTGCTGACGGGAAATATTCACTTTACAAAGTTGTAGGTGAGAAACAAGATAGCGTTTTCTCAATGAGAGCAAGTCATATCCTGATTCGTGTTGAAGGTTCAACCATGCAGGATACCATCGCTGCAAGAACCAAAGCGAATGACATTCTTGCTCGTATCAAAAAGGGAGAATCGTTTGCTGATTTAGCCAGAGAGTTTGGAACAGATGGAACCCGCGACAAAGGTGGTGACCTGGGTTGGTTTACAGAAGGTTCAATGGTAAAAGAATTCAATGATGCTGTTAAGAATGGTAACAAAGGCGATCAGTTTGTTTTGAAAACACAATTTGGATTCCACGTTATTAAAATTACAGCGGATAAATCAAAGAAGCTGGTTTGTGCAGCTGTTTTAGATAGAACTGTTGAGGCAAGCGATAAAACAACAGGTGTTGCGTACAATGAAGCAAGTCAGTTTGCTGCTTCATCAACCAATGCAGAAGAATTTGATGCCAATGTTGCTGCTAAAAAAATAGAGAAACGCATAGCTGAGTTTGTTCGCGAAAACGACAATTTCCTTCCAGGATATGCAGAAGCCAGAGAAGTAGTTCGCTGGGCATTCAGTGCCAAAGAAGGAAATGTAAGTGAGGTAATCACCATTGGTAACGACAAATATGTAATTGCTGTTTTAAAAGCTATTCGCGAAAAGGGTAAAGCAAACTTTGAATCCTCAAGAGAGCGTGTGCTTGCTGACTACAGGAAAGATAAAAAAGCAGAGCAACTTGCAGAAAAGATGAAGACTGCTATGGCAACGAATCCTACACTTGATGCATTAAGCAGGAATTTAAATCAAGCTTTGAACCCTGTGAGCAGTCAAACATTTGAAAATGCAAGCCTTCCATTTGTAGGTTATGATCCAACTTTTGTAGGAACCTTGATGGGAAGCGCAACAGGTAAAGTATTAGGTCCAGTAAAAGGTGATGGTGCTGTTTATGCTTATCAGGTAAACAAGTTCAATCCAGCTCCGGCACCAGCCGACTTAAACAGCCTAAAAGCAGAAATTTCAAACGGTATTCAGTCGCGTTTGGAATATGGATATGCAGAAGTGCTTAAAGAAATTAAGCATGTGGTAGATAACCGCGCTAAATTCTATTAATATGAAACTGGCACACTACACTTACGGTGCCGGTCCCATAAAACTCATTTTCCTTCATGGATTTTGCGAAAACAATACCTGCTTCAACAAGCAGGTATTGTTTTTTAAGGACCACTACACCGTTCAAACAATAGACCTGCCTGGTTTTGGTTCGAGCCTGCCAACCGGAACAGGAACAAGTATGAAAAGTATGGCTGAAGCCGTGCTAGAATGCTTGAATTTAAACCCAAATGAAAAGGTTTTTCTAATGGGGCATAGTATGGGAGGATATGTTGGACTTGAGCTATTAAAATTAATCCCCAATCAAATTCAAGGTTTTGGATTGATTCATTCAACCCCACTTGCAGATTCAGAAGAGCGGAAACAGAAACGTAAACAAGTACTTGCCTTTATCGAAAAGTACGGAAAGCAAAAATACCTGGAGTCATTCTTTCCAGGCCTGTTTAGGGAAGGGAATTATGAACCGCACAAAGATTTCCTCCTGGCTGAAGCCATGAAATCAACCGAACAAGGTATTTCAGAAGCTGTACTTGCCATGATGAACAGGGAAGACAATTTGGCCTTTTTGGTGAATTTAGAAATCCCGGTATTTTGGGGAATCGGAAAAGAGGATGCACTTATTGCGGAAAGCAGTTTATTTGAGATGGCTACCCAATGCAAAACCAGCTATATCGCCTACCTGAAAGAAAGTGCACATATGGGAATGTTTGAGGAAGCAGAGTTGCTGAATTGGAATCTCAATCAATTTTTTAAGACCTTCAGCCAAGGTTAAAAAGCTTACTTCTGGTTTCCCAAATTTCTCAAGGATTTTATCAGAATCACAAAATCCTTTTCTACGGAATAGTCTTTGGCATACAAGAAATTGAGCTTTTTTGCTGTAACCTCATTTACGTTACGAGCTGCTGCATTGCGATCTAAAGGAGACAGAACTCCTGATTTAAGACCAGGCAAAACCTGATTGCCGGATGTGATAGCATAACCCACCCAGGTTTTATTGCCAGAAATGACAGCCAGCCAATTATTCAAAAATCCAATTCTATTCCTTACCAATAATATTAAAACAGGTAAAAACAGAACAAGCAAAAGGGAAAAGCTTAAATCAAACAAGCGCTTCTTTTGTTGCTCAAAAGGTTTGGCCAGGGCTAAATTGAATTCAAGCGTGTAGAAATCGCCGGGTGAGTTTTTACTATGGCTTCCAATAATGAACAAACTTTCTTCAGGAACAATTTTAAACATTACTTCAGGCCTTCCTATTATTCCCATCCACTCAATTATACGCCCTGCAGAAAGGTCTTTTGCACAGAAAATAATTTCCTCAACCTTGAACAGTTCTGCAATTTCAGCAAGCTGACTCACATGGCCCAGGTAGTGATTGTCCTCTGCGTAGGAAGTATCAACACCCACATAACCCAAATATTCGCTGAGGCTTTTCGACTTAACAAGCAAATCCTGCACGCGAGCAACCTCATCCGGATTTCCAACAATAATGGTTCGCAATTCGGAGCCTAATCTCAGACTAAACTTCCGGTATTTTAAGAGGTATAGAAGCAGTCTGTTGAAATATGCCATTCCCACTGTAGCAATTCCACCCAGAACAATCAGTGCACGAGAGAAGCGATAACCCTCGTCAACGAATGCATAAAATACGGCAATAGCCAAAGTACCAAAAGCAATTCCTTTGGTAATACTCAGGAAAGTACGTCTTTTTGAATAAGCACCTGCTAGCATTAATCCACCCATCCAAAGTAGCGCATAGACCACAGAATTAATCAAAACGGCTTGTTGTGGATAGGCCTCTGGCGTTTCAAAACGATATTCTGACCAAGCATTTTTGATAAGAAGGAATAGGCCAATGAATGCAAACAAATCAAGAAAAGGAAGCAATGTTTTAGAAAGAAAGCGAATACCTACTGCCGCAAATGCCCGGATATAAATTGCAAAATGGATAAGCAAACTGAAGGTGCGCGCGTGCGATTGGGAATAATGTTTTCGGGCAAAAATGATCATGGCCCTATAGAAAGTAAATACGTAATTTACCGAGGTTCGCTTGGTACTTTCGCCCTTGTAATGAATGATGGTTGTTCCGGGGAAATAATAATTCTTAAAACCAGAGCGGGTTATTCGATAGCTTAGGTCGATATCCTCGCCGTACATGAAATAATCTTCATCCAAGAGTCCGGCCTTATCAAAAGCTTCCCTTCGAATCATCATAAATGCACCGGCAAGCACATCAACTTCGTGCACCTCATCCTTTGACAAAAATCCCAAGTGGTATTTTCCAAACCGCTTCGATTTGGGGAATAATGCCGCAAGTCCAAATATTTTGTAAAATGCCACCTCAGGGGTAGGTAGTCCACGCTTGGATTCTGGCAAGAATTTTCCGGCACCATCAATCATTTTCACACCAACAGCACCTGCATCGGGAGTGGATTCCATGAACGTGACTACCTTTTTGAAGCAATCTTCTTCTACAACCGTATCGGGATTGATTAAAAGTATGTATCTACCTTTTGCAATTCGAATTCCCTGGTTGTTTGCCTTAGAAAATCCAGTATTTTCTTTGTTTTCGATTAGAATTACTTCCGGAAACCGGTGCCTAACCATCTCACAGCTTCCATCTGCCGAATGATTATCAACGACAATAATTTCAGCCTCCAAACCCAAACAGGCTTTTCGAATTGAAAAAAGCGCCTGTTCAAGGAAATAGCGGACATTATAATTTACAACGACAACAGAAAGCAGCATGGTGTGGATTCAACGAAAATAGGCATTTGCCCCTATTTTACTGGATTTCTTTGTCAGAGATTAACTTAAACCTGGGAGCGATGCAAAAGCCTAATAATCAACAATGTTAACTAAATCTAAAGTGCCTTTCATCCATAAATTTTCAGGGTTCATCTTTAAAAATTGAAAACTTATCTAAAAAAAGTTCAACCGCGCTGTAACAAAACCAACCTTTGTTGCGTCAAATGACCAAACAACAAACAATTAAATAAAACCAATATGAAAACCATTCAATCCATTGTACTTAGCGTAATGCTTTTAGGAGGTCTCAGCTTTTCAACTTGTTCAAAAGCACACGCAAGTGGAAATCCGGAGTATGTAAAAGTAAAAGCCATTAGCACTGAAATTCGTGAAAAAATCAATTTCCCTGTAGAATTAGCAGACCAAGGATTAAACGAAAAAGTAGTTGTTGAATTCCAGGTTAGTGCTGAAAAGAAAGTAAAAGTAGTTTCAGTTGAAACCAAAAACGAATTTTTAAAGACTTATGTAAAGAACCAGATGGAAACCATGGAACTGGAAAACTATCAAGGTTTTGAAGGTAAAACCATGCAGATAAGCTTGTTTTTTGCCAACTAAGAAACTTCAGGGGTGAAGGTTTATTAAACGGGAAACTGTTTGCCGCAAGGCAAGCAGTTCCCTTTAGTAACAACGCCAAACCTATTGCAATGCCAGGGTACATTGCACTCATAAGCACTTACATTTACATTACCCGAGAAGCCGCCCCAGGGGCGGCTTCGCCGTTTTTAAAAGGCTGTTGCCTATCTGGGAGTATAAGGTATCCTTGAAGTAATTGATCTGCCCAATGTAATCTCATCTGCATATTCAAGTTCGCCACCAACGGCAATTCCTCTTGAAATTGCTGATATCCTGACTTCATGCTGCTGCAATTTTCGCGAAAGGAAAAAAGCGGTGGTATCCCCTTCCATGGTGGCAGAAAGCGCGAGAATTATTTCCTCGGGTTTCTCATTCACCACACGTTCAAGAAGGCTTTCAATTTGAAGCTTATCAGGCCCTATACCTTGAATGGGATTAATTAAACCTCCTATCACATGATAAACACCTTGGTATTGAGCTGTATTTTCAATAGCCATCACATCTCTTAAATCCTCCACTACACAAATTAGGGAAGCATCCCTTTTGGGATTTGAGCAAATATTGCATAAATCGGTATCCGAGACATTATTGCACTTTTTACAGTATTTGATTTCGGAACGTAAAGCAATTATCGACTCTCCCATTTTGCGCACAAGCTGTTCCTCTTGACGTAACAGGAAGAGCACCATTCTCAATGCTGATTTTTTTCCGATTCCGGGGAACCGTGAAAGTTCGTTTACAGCATTTTCAATTAGCCTGGATGGAAAGTTCATTAGACAAAATTAACCATGTAAATCAACGCTGGAAACTCCGATTGTTCACAGTTTTCAATTCAAGAACCTAAATTAGCAAAAAAACAGTCCATGAGTCTCGAGATAATTGCCTTACAGGTTTGCGAAGCCGCCAAGGAAGCCGGTCAATTTCTATTGAAGGAGCGCAAAAACTTTGACCAATCCAAGGTAGAAGAAAAGAGCTTCAATCAACTAGTAAGCTATGTTGATAAAACAAGTGAGGAGCTTTTGGTTGAACATCTGAAAAAAATTCTACCAGAGGCGGGATTCATCACAGAAGAAAAAACTATTGCTACCGATGAAAAGGAGTGGATGTGGGTAATTGACCCATTGGATGGTACAACCAACTTTGTGCATGCATTGCCAGTTTTCAGCGTAAGCATTGGGTTAATTCAACAGGGAGTTCCCAAATTGGGTGTGGTGTATGAACCCAACCGAGATGAGCTTTTCTATGCATGGATAGGAGGGGGAGCTTGGATGAATGGCAATCGAATCCATGTAAAAACTAACAAAGAACTTGCCAAGTCACTGCTTGCAACGGGATTTCCTTACTATGATTTTCATATTATGCCTATGTACCTCGATACTTTAAATAGTCTCTTAAAATCTACTCAAGGAATGCGCAGAATGGGCAGTGCAGCGGTAGATTTGGCCTATACTGCATGTGGAAGATTTGATGGTTTTTTTGAATACGGCCTAAGTCCCTGGGATGTTGCGGCTGGTATTGTTTTGATTGAAGAAGCAGGAGGCGTGGTAAGGGATTTTAAGGGAGGCAAGGACATGTTGTTTGGGCGAACAATTCTTGGAAGTTCTTCTGCCATCTATCCGGCATTCATTTCAATCATTCAGGAAAACTTTAAAAAGATGAATTAGTGGGGGCCTAAAAAATAAAGGCCATTTGCTTTGCAACAAATGGCACTTTCATTACGAAATTGACAGGTATTTCTTCGCTGCCAAAATCAAAATTTTATTTACTAACTACCTGCCTAACACCAAGCATAGACTTGGCTTTTTGGGCAATTGATTTAGCGTCATAACCACATTCTGCATAGAGTTCGGCAGGCTCACCATGCTCTACAATACGATCAGGCATACCCATGCGAATTAGCTCTGAGTTGTAGTGGTGATCAGCCATAAATTCAAGCACAGCAGAACCTGCACCACCAACTATGGTTCCATCTTCCACAGTAATAATCTGCTTGTAGTTTAAGAAGACCTCGTGTAACATTTCTTCATCAATAGGTTTTACAAAACGGAGATCGAAATGTGCACCACTAATTCCTTCTTCATTCAACATATCCAAGGCAGCAGCTGCCATATTACCCGCAGTTCCAAATGAAAGTAAGGCAAAGTCGGAACCTTCACGGATTTTCCTACCTTTACCAGTTTGAATTTCACGAAGTGGTTGTTTCCAATCCACCATTACACCGTTTCCTCTTGGGTATCTGATTGCATAAGGACCTGCATTTTTATCCAGCGAAGCAGAGAACATCATGTTGCGAAGCTCTTCTTCGTTCATTGGAGCAGCAACCACCATGTTTGGAACGCAACGCATGTAAGGCACATCTATCATTCCATGGTGGGTTTGACCGTCAGCGCCGGCAATTCCAGCTCGGTCCATACAAAAAACCACATGCAAATTTTGGAGAGCAACATCATGCACTACCTGATCATAGGCCCTTTGCATAAAGGTTGAATAGATATTGCAGAATGGCACAAATCCTTGTGTGGCCATACCGGCACTAAAGGTAACGGCATGTTGCTCTGCAATACCCACATCAAATGAGCGATCCGGCATTGCTTTCATCATGATATTCATGCTAGATCCCGATGGCATAGCTGGCGTAACACCTACAATTTTCGGGTTCTGTTCGGCTAACTCAACCAATGTATGTCCAAATACGTCCTGGTACTTTGGAGGTTGTGGAATTGGATTAGGGGCCTTGTAAATTTCGCCGGTTACCTTATCGAACAAACCAGGGGCATGCCATTTGGTTTGGTCTTTTTCAGCAGGTGCATAACCCTTACCCTTTACTGTTACACAATGCAAAAGTTTAGGACCTGGTATTTTTTGAAGGTCGTTGAAAATTTTTACCATGTGGTTAACATCATGGCCATCAACAGGACCGAAGTACCTAAACCCTAAAGCTTCAAACAAGTTGGAATGCTTAAGCAATCCACCTTTTAAGGTATCATGAACTTTAGATAAGATATCCTGAGAAACCTGACCCAATTTGCTTAACCTATCCAAGGCCTTCCACACATCATCTTTGAATTTGTTGTAGGTAGGCGAAGTGGTAATATCTGTAAGATAATCTTTAAGAGCTCCAACATTAGGATCAATACTCATGCAATTGTCGTTTAGAACAACAATTAGATTGGCATTAGCTACTCCCGCATGGTTTAGCCCCTCAAAGGCCATTCCACCAGTTAAAGCACCATCACCAATTACGGCAATGTGTTGTTTGGAATGTTCGCCTTTAAGTTTTGAAGCTACAGCCATACCAAGGGCAGCGGAAATGGAAGTTGATGAGTGTCCAACACCAAAGGTATCGTATTCACTTTCGGTACGTTTTGGAAATCCACTTAACCCTTTGTACAAGCGATTTGTATGAAAGCGTTCTCTTCTTCCGGTTAGTATTTTATGACCATATGCCTGATGGCCCACATCCCATACCAACTGGTCGGATGGCGTATTGAAAGCATAATGAAGAGCAACACTTAGCTCTACCACGCCAAGGCTTGCACCGAAATGCCCACCATAAACAGAGACAGTATCAATGATATACTGCCTGAGGTCATGACAAACCTTAACCAGGTCATCCTCTTTAACTTTACGTAAATCAGCAGGATAGTGAATATCTTTCAGGTAGGGTCCAGCTTCAATTTTCATCATGAGTTCTACAACACCCTAAGGGTAAATAGGTTTTAAAATCAGAATATTAACGCGCAAAATAGGCAAAGCAGCGGAAATTAAAAAAATCACCGGGATTGCTAAGATGCTGATTAAGCTGAGAAATTAAAGTCTGGCTTCGCTTACTACCAGATCTCTGGGGTGGATTGCCAATACAGGATAAGGCGATGTTTTAATCATTTGTTCTGAATAGGTTCCTTTGAAAATATTCATTATGCCGGTTTCCATTTCAGTCATGATGATAATTATACCACCCTGCTTGGTACCTGCAAACTGAATAACCTTTTGGGTGGGGTTGCCACCCATATCCATATCAATGGTGCAGCTAAGTCCTTTTTCCTCAATATGATTTGCAACTTGACGCGTGTAATTTTTTACTGTAACCTCAGCATCCTTTCCTGTATCATTTGAAATACCAAGCACATGCAAAGAGGCCCCGAAACGCATAGCCATAAACAGCGCATAAGGGGTTTTTTGTCTGGTTTCAAAGGAGGTATCCAAGGGAACAAAGACATGGCGAATTTCTTGAATTGCTGAGTTTGCTGGAACAGTTAGCACGGTGCGCTCATATTTGTCAATGATTTTACAGGAGTCTGAAGCCTGAACCAAACCTGCGTCCGAGTTCTCCGATTTAATTGGCAGAATAAGCAAATCAGGAGATTGATCTCCGATGTGCGAAATGATACTTTTTGCACTCGCCTCACCTGAAACCATTTCAACCTCAGCATTGGGCACATCGGAATAATCAGGATTTGATGCTCCAAAATGGAGTATTTTCACCTTGACACCGGGTGTTTTAGCTAAAACTGAAAGAATTCCTACGGCTAAAGGACAATTACTTTTGCCTGCTGCGGCAAGAGTTATGGATTGGATGCTGATTGCCATGACAAATACTTTTGGTCAAAATAATTAATATTTTTTTAAGAAGCAAATAAATTCTCGCGAATGCGTCTTAAAAGAACGAAAATGGCCAAAAATCGTGCCCAAAAATCTAGTTTCCGGTAAAAACAGGAGGACGTTTTTCAACAAAAGCGGTAACACCTTCATTGTAATCATTGCTTCTACCTGCAATTTCCTGGCAATAGGCTTCGTACTCCAACATGGTATCCAAATCGGAATGAAATGACTTATTGAGCATTTTTTTCATCAGGCCAATCGCCTTTGTTGGAGCCTTTGCAAACCGTTCAGCCAGCGCTTGCACTTCGGCGTCCAACTGGTCGGCAGGAACAACTTTATTAACCATTCCCCACTCAGCGGCTTGTACAGCAGAAACCTTAGAACCAAGGGTTGACAATTCAAACGCACGAGCAGAACCAACTAAACGAGGAAGGAAATAGGAAGAACCTGAATCAAGGACAAGTCCAACATTCACAAAAACCTCAATCAAACTTGCTGCCTCAGATGCAATAATCATATCGCAAGCCAGGGCAAGCGAACAACCTGCGCCGGCAGCAACTCCATTCAACTTGGCAATCACAGGAATGGGTAAATTCCGGATAGCGCGAATCATGGGGTTGTAGCGCTTGTGAATACTTTCGCTCAGACTTCGTTTTTTACCAGCAATTGATTTTAGGTCCTGACCTGAGCAAAATGCTTTACCTGCTCCCGAAATTACCAGCACACGGATTGACTTGTCCTTGGCAGTTTTTTTCAATGCATCAAGTACATCGGCACTTAGTTGCTCATTAAAAGCATTAAAAACATCCGGGCGATTCAAGGTAAGATTCGCAATTCCATTGTTTACATCAAAAAGAATGGTTTCGTAACTCATAATTTAAAGTATTAGTAACATGAATATTAATCCTGAAAAAAAACCCAGATAAATTTGGGCAGTATCATGGGCCTTAAGAAATAGGCGTGAAGAACAAACCAGACCACTTAGCAGAATTGCAAGTGCAAGGGCCGGGCGCAGGTCGTTTGAAGTATGAATGGCAGCCACACAAAGCAGGCCCAGCAAGCTACCCAACGATGCCGCATGTAAGCTGATTTTGTAGAAAAAATTGACCATTAAAATGAGAAGCAAGGTTACAGCACCAGCCAAAATCCAGGAAAGTAAAAGTGGCGGAACGGAATATTTACTTAGGTTGTAATAGTTGAAGACAAACATGAGGAACGTAACTAAATAGGGAAGTTTACGTTCCTCCTTATCTTCCATGCTCAAGGATTTGATTCTACCAGTGAGCCTAAGACTAAAAACTAAAATAAGTGGAACAAGAGCCGTTGTAATAAACAAATAGCTCAGGTAATACACCTTAAGCCGGTTTGGGACACCGTGACTTAGTGCGGGGAAAAGTTGAAACAACAAAAAAAGGTTCAGGAAGTTGACCAGAACCGGATGGAATAGTGCCGAAACAGAATAAGCCAGGCCTCTGTTCATGGATTAATCCAGACCTACAGCAACTACGCTTATTTCAACCCTAGCACCTAAAGGCAAACGAACTACTTGAACCGTTTCACGAGCCGGAAAATGCTTACTGAAAAATGAACCATACACTTCATTGATGGCCGCAAAATCATTTAAGTCTGTGCAAAAAATGGTGGTTTTCACAATATCGGAATAATCCATACTGGCTTCTTCCAGAATAGCACCAACATTTTCCATCACCTTCTTTGTTTCTGCCTTAATATCAGACTGAACCATTTCGCCGCTTGTAGCATCTTTAGCTACCTGACCGCTAACATAAAGTGTATGTCCTACTTTTACAGCATGGCTATAAGGACCAATTGGAGCTGGAGCACCCGAACTGGTAACAATTATCTTTTCCATAATAAACGTCTTGTTATTTTTGTTTTTTAGTTGCGATTGCGAATATGAAGATTTTAGTAAGAGGTTCAAAGGACCGTAGGCAGGAAGTTCAGGAAAAATTTTCAGGGACCGATAATTTAATAACAAGTTTAGGTTATGATGAAGAGATTCAAGAGAATCTGAATTCCTACAATTTAATTTTTGATCTTAACCTAGATGAGTTACCCGAAAAATTGGATGAATACTTGAATTACGAAGGAATTCTGGTGGTTTCAGCGCTTCGTATTCAACTTGCAGCACTGGTGCAAAACAAGAGCCTAAAATGTCAGCTAATTGGAATGAATTGCATTTCCGGTTTTATCAATAAGCCGGAGGTTGAACTCAGTCTTTTAGAGCCCGGGCAAAGAGATTCAGTAGAAGAAGTTTTCAAACACCTGAATTGGAAGCCGAGAATTTGCGCTGATCGGGTAGGTTTGGTAACATCGCGAATCTTGTTTATGATTATCAATGAAGCCTGCTATACTTTGCAAGAAGGAACTGCAGGATTGAAGGATATTGATACGGCAATGAAATTGGGTACCAATTATCCAGGTGGTCCTTTTGAATGGGCAGATCGAATTGGCATCAAGCATGTTTACGAAATTTTAGAAGCTGTTTATCAAGACACCCACGACGAACGGTATAAAATTTGTCCGCTATTGAAAACCCATTACCTGAAAGGGTTGACTTTCTATTCAATAGCATGAAAAAATCAATTATCCTATTCTGTCTTATCGGATTATCCTTTGCCGGTTTTGGACAGCATCCCTGTTCTGTTGTGAAACAAAAAGGGTTTCAATTGGGCAAAAAAGCCCTGGCCACATCAACTACGGTGCGCTTATTAAAAGCTTACGATGTCAAGTACCATGAGTTAAATCTTCATTCTGAAGATACCAATACCTATCTGGAAGGGAGTGTGAGAACATTAGCGGCTATTCAAGCAGAACAGCTTGATACTTTTGCCCTGGAACTCCATAGCAATTTGGTGGTTGATTCGGTGATTCTAAACGAAAATCAACGCATAAGTTTTATCCGAAATGCTCATGCAATATATTGCCTACTGCCAAGCCCATTGAAAAAAGGGAACCTTGCAGACTTACGCGTCTTTTATCATGGAACACCACCCAGCGATGCGAGCGCAGCCATTGGAAATGGATTTTCAAGCGAGAAGTCTCCCACCTATGGAACACAAGTAACCTGGAGTTTAAGCCAACCTTATGCAGCTTTGGAATGGTGGCCCTGCAAACAGGCATTGGATGATAAAATCGACTCATTGGACATCAAAATCACCACCTCAAAAAGGAATAAAGTTGGCTCAAATGGTAAATTAATTTCAGTAATCGCTGTTGATGATTCAAGCCACCAGTACCATTGGAAAAGCAGCTATCCAATCGATTATTACCTTGTTTCAATAGCCATTGCTCCTTATATTGAAGTTGTTGATTATGCCCATCCGGCGGGAAGTTCAGACAGTGTGCTCATTTTACACTACCTCTACAACCAAAAAGCCTACGCCAACAACAAAGCGAATATTGATTTCACGGCACAACTACTTGAAGTATTTAGTGAAAAGTTTGGACCTTATCCATTCATGAAAGAGAAATATGGACATAGCATGGCGCCGTTTTCAGGAGGTATGGAACATCAAACCATGACTACACAAGGCGTATTTCCTTTCGATATTATTGCTCATGAATTGGGCCATCAATGGTTTGGGGATCATGTGACCTGCGGGTCATGGTCTGATTTGTGGTTGAATGAAGGACTTGCATCCTATACCGAGTATATCGCACTTGAAGCACTTAAACCCGGACAAGAAAAGCAGGCATTAGCAGACATGCAAGCCTATGGTTCAAGTGGAGAAGAGTCTATATTCATTACAGATACAAGCTCAGTTCCTCGCCTATTTAGCAGCAGTTTAACGTATAACAAAGCCGGTGCTGTGGTGCATATGCTAAGGTATATTGTTGGAGACTCGGCATTTTTTGCGGGATGCAAAAGTTATTTAAAGGAGTTTGGAGGAAGCACAGCACTTACAACTGATTTCAAAAAGCACTTTGAAAAAAGCAGTGGCAAAAACCTGAATGCATTTTTCGATGAATGGATTTACGGAGCAGGTTATCCAAGCTACAAGGTGGATTGGAATTATGAAAATGGCAACCTGCATATTTTGAGCACCCAAGAAAATGCAAAAAGTAAAAGCACACTATTCACAACTCCTATCGAGTACAGAGCCTATTTTGCCTCGGGGGATTCAAGTGATATCCGTGTTGATGGAGCCAAGCGGAACCAGATCTATTACAAAGGTGCCGTAGCAGATTCGGTAGTTAAACTCTTACCAAATCCGGAGAAAGCGGTGTTGATGGAATACACTTTATTTAAGAACAATGGACTAACCGGAATTCAAAGTAAAGTTGAGGCTGCATTTGATTTCAACATGTATCCGAATCCAGCAAGCAATCAAGTGCGCGTGGAATTACCAAACAACTATTTTGAAATCCGGATTTACAGTCTGGAAGGTAGATTACTATTTGAAGAAACAGCTTTTGCTGAAAAGACAATTCAGCTTGAAAAAATGAAAGGCTTGGTGCTTGTTGAACTAAAGACTCCTAAGGGAAAATCAACCAAGAAATTATTTATTGGAAATTAAGCTTTTGTTTGACCTTGCCTGAAACCCTCAAGAAAAAAGTCCACTCGAAAAACGGGTGGACTTTTTTGTTGAGGATTGCTCGCGGTCCTAACTTGATACTATTTTGCAACGGCTGGAAACAGTTGAGGAGCAGCGATTGCAATCATGATTCCGCTTATCAACAAACTGACGATAACAGGAATCCAAACTGATTTCTTCGGGTAAAGACCACTTCCAGGAATAAGCGTTCGGAGGAAGTAATCAGCCAAAATCTTTCCTCCAATATAATTCAAGCCAATACCAATAAAAGGAATAGGTTTAGCGGGCAACATGGCCAGCACTAAAGTTAAAATGAAGAAGAGGATACTAAATATACCAACACTCAATGCCGCTTGAATATTTCCAACTCGGCGGAGGTTTTGAACAAGCATCCAGCCTCCAAAAATGGAGGCAAAGATGATGGACATAAACAGTATTGCATTCCTGGAATAGAGTGCAGGTTTATTTGGATCTACTTGTTGTTCTTGTTGGTTTTGCAGATTTTCTTCCATACGAATTTTTACTTGGACGCTTTGAAGAATTGGATTGTCTTGGCGAACGGTTGGAATTGGATTGTTTGGATTGCTGACCTTTGGGCTCTTCCACAAAACCCGTCATAGGAAAAGCATGGGCATCTTGTACCGGAATTTTTCTACCAATGGTTTTCTCAATGTCGCGGATATAGGCCTTTTCCTCGGAATCACAGAAGGAGTAAGCCGTACCTTTTAAGCCGGCACGACCAGTTCGGCCAATGCGGTGTACGTAGGTCTCCGGCACATTCGGGATTTCAAAGTTGATAACTAGATTCAATTCATCGATATCAATTCCGCGAGCGGCAATATCTGTTGCCACAAGCACTTTGGTTGATTTTTCTCTAAATTGATTGAGGGCATTTTGACGAGCGCCTTGAGATTTATCACCATGTATTGCCAATGCTTTGATGCCGGCTTTGTTCAAATCGCGAGCTACCCTATCTGCACCGTGTTTGGTACGAGTGAAAACCAGCGCACGCTCAATGCTATCATCAGAAAGCAATTCTGCCAATAACTTGCGCTTATTGGGTTTATCTACATAATACAACCATTGCTTAACGGTTTCTGCTGTACTACTCACAGGAGTCACTTCAACTTTCTCCGGTTGGGTAAGGATACCATTGGCAAGCTGTTGAATTGGAGCCGGCATCGTTGCCGAGAAAAACAAAGATTGGCGCTTGGCAGGAAGGAGTTTAAGAATGCGCTTTACATCGTGTATAAAACCCATGTCCAGCATACGATCAGCTTCATCCAACACAAAATAATCCAACTCATTCAAGCGAATAAATCCTTGTTGGATTAAATCGAGCAAGCGACCCGGAGTGGCAATTAAAATTTCCGGTCCTTTGCGGAGTGAGTTTACCTGGTCTGTTTGACCAACACCACCAAAGATAACAGTATGTTTAATATGCAAATGGCGGCCATAGGCTTTAAAACTTTCACCTATTTGAATAGCTAGCTCACGGGTAGGTGTGAGGATAAGGCAATGAACAGGTTTATGATTCCAGGATTTTCTGGCAAGTTTATAATCTTCAGTAATAAGCTGAAGAATAGGAATGGCGAATGCAGCTGTTTTACCTGTACCCGTTTGGGCACAACCAAGCATGTCGCGACGTTTTAAAATTTTTGGAATGGCCTGTTCCTGAACAGGTGTTGGATTTGAATAGCCTTCTTCATCCAATGCTTTCAGGATTTCAGGTAATAAGTCGAGTTGATTAAATGTCATTTATTGGTTGTATCCGGGGATTAGCTTTCATCATGAACATACAATACTGAGATTGCTCCGGAGATCATGAATATTCCTGCAAGCACGATGGCATAAATAGCATTGTTGTCATAAATAGACGCAACAATTGGTCCACCTACAATACCATTTACAATTTGCGGAATGGTGATAAAAAAATTAAAGATACCCATATAGACTCCCATTTTTCCGGCGGGAAGTTTTCCGGCAAGGATAGCATAAGGCATAGCAAGAATAGATGCCCAAGCCAGACCAACACCAATCATGGAGAAGAGAAGATCGGTTTTATCGTCTGCAAAGTACATGCTAATCAAACCAAGGCCACCTGCCACTAAGGAAAGTGCATGTGTTTTCTTTCTTCCAAAAGCCTTAGCAATTCGAGGCAGGAATAGGGCATAGATTGCACTCACTCCATTGTAAACCCCAAAGATAATTCCTGTCCAATTTTGCGCATCTCTGAATTGGTCACTTGAATTATCATCAACTGGCAAACCGTACACATGATGCGCAATGGCCGGGGTTGTAAATACCCACATGCTAAACAAGGCAAACCAACTGAAGAATTGAACAAGGCCCAATTGGCGCATGGCCCTTGGCATGTTTTTGAAATCCTTGAAGATATCAACAAAAGGAGCCTTCTCTTCCTTGGTTTCAGCACCAAAGGATTGCAACTCGGCAGGAGAATATTCCCTGGTAAAAATTACAGTGATAAGAATGGTTGTAATAAACACAAGTGCACCTACATAAAACGAGTAGGTAACATTATCAGCAACCATACCCGCCGGAGCAGAGCCAGAAACACCGAAATAATGTTGCATCATATAGGGTAACCAGGATCCTGCTACAGCACCAATGCCAATAAGGAAAGTCTGAATGGAAAATCCAAGGGTTCTTTGTTTATCAGGAAGCGTATCTGCAACCAGAGCCCTAAAAGGTTCCATGGCAATGTTGATGCTGGCATCCATAACCATGAGCATACCAGCTCCAATTAACAAAGCCGATTTTGCCATAAACAAAGAGGCAGAATTGGGTAATAAGAGTAAGGCAATACAACACAAGAAAGTTCCTATAAGAATATAGGGTTTTCTTCTTCCAAATCTGCCCCAGGTATTGTCTGAGTAGTGCCCTATAATGGGTTGAACTATCATACCAGTGAAAGGCGCAACCAACCAAAACCAGGAGAGCTGCTCAACATGCGCTCCAAAGTTTTGAAGGATACCACTGGCATTGCCATTTTGAAGTGCAAAACCAAATTGGATTCCCATGAATCCAAAACTCATATTAAAAATATCGAGCAGTCTAAGGTTGGGTTTTTCCTGAATTGCCATAGTTCGTTTCTCTTAGGGTTAAGCATGTTGTAATGCGGTGGTAAAAACCTGCGACTGATGTAAAGTAACTTCCTTTCCATAGACTTTGCAACGCAGTTGAGGCTTGTCTTCTAAAGAAAGGCTTACTCCTTGTTCTGTAGCCCTTACCAAGATATTTGCTCCACGGTAATGAACTCTGAAACTAAAACCCTTCCACTTGCTCGGCACCATTGGAGCGAAACTAAGTAGGTCCTTTTCGATTCTTAAACCACCAAAGCCCATGACCACTGCCATCCAAGTTCCTGCCATGCTGGTAATGTGCAAACCTTCATGAACCTCCTTGTTGTAATCATCCAAATCCAAGCGACTGGTTCTGAGATAAAGCTCATAAGCCTTTTGCTCATAACCCAACTTAGCAGCCTGTACCACGTGAATGCATGGCGACAAGGATGATTCATGCACCGTTCTGGGTTCGTAAAAATCAAAATTCCTTCTCAAGGTTTCTTTATCGAAATGGTCTTCAAACAAGAAAAGACCTTGAAGTACATCGGCTTGCTTGATGAAGCAGGAACGTAAAATCCGATCCCATGACCAATGCTGATTGATAGGTCGTTCAGCAGGATCAAGATCTGTGGCCATGCGCTGCTCTTTGTCTAAATACCCTTCTTGTTGGAGGAAGATTCCTAGTTCTTCATCGCTTGGATAGAACATGTTCTCCCAACGTTGTTTCCAGTCTGCTAATTCCGATTCCTGGAAATTGGTTTTAGCGGCAAAGGCAGAATAATAATCAGGTTTATCTGCCTTCAATTCTCCAATCACCTCAGCAGTGTATTTCAAACACCACATGGCAATGTAATTCGTGTACCAGTTGTTGTTGACATTGTTTTCGTATTCATTGGGACCTGTAACTCCATGCATAACAAACTGCTTTTTGCGTTCAGACCAATGCACACGTTGCGACCAAAATCGGCTTATGCCCAATAAAACCTCTGCCCCACCCTCACTTAGGTACGATTTATCTCCGGTATATAAAGCATATTGAAAAATAGCAAAAGCAATTGCACCATTGCGATGAATTTCCTCAAAAGTAATTTCCCATTCGTTGTGGCATTCTTCACCATTCATGGTAACCATGGGGTACAGCGCTGCTCCCTTGGTAAAGCCAAGTTTGGCAGCATTTTCAATAGCTTTATCCAATTGCTTGTAGCGGTAAACCAACAACTGCCTTGCAATGGCCGGGTCGGATGTACCTAAGTAAAAAGGAATGCAATACGCCTCCGTATCCCAATAAGTTGAGCCTCCATACTTTTCACCGGTAAAGCCTTTGGGACCAATATTTAAGCGAGGGTCACGACCTGTATAGGTTTGATTCAGTTGAAAAATATTGAATCGAATACCCTGTTGAGCAGCAGTATCACCTTCAATTGCGATGTCTGCATACTTCCAAACATCAGCCCAACTTGCTACATGCTTTGCCTTCAGTTCATCATAGCCTTTTTGGCGGGCAAGATTTAATTGCCTTATGGCAGCAGCTTCAAGCTCATTCTTGGCATAATTCAAACTTGAAACCACAGCAACAGTTTTAATCAAAACTGCGGTTTCCCCCTTGGCTAGTTTGAACGAGCAGGAGGAATCTGCTCTCCAATCTGAATGGGTATAAACTTGTTCAATTGCACTATCAATGCAAGTTAGCGAAGCATGAAAAGCTGCACAAACTTCAAAGTTTAACTTGGTGGTCTGAGCGCGCACCAATCCAAAATCGGGACCAGATTGCTCACTGATGCGACTCCAGAAAAGCTCATCGTAATTGGAATCTTTGTTCTTTACATGCGCATCAACAAAGGTGTTCCAATCAATCTGCATATCCTCATTCGCCTTTAACTCATAGCGGATGCATGCAATTTCATCATCCTCTCTGCTGATGAATCGTTCAACCTGAACATCCAGACTTTTTCCTGAGGAGGAAACATACGAAAAGCTACGCTGTAAAAGCCCCGACTTCATATCAAGAATACGCACAAATTGCTTGGGACGATTCACAAAAAGGTCCATGGATTCACTGTCAATGCGGATATCCATTCCAATCCAATTGACACTATTTAGCACCTTGGCAAAGTATTCGGGATATCCATTTTTCCACCAGCCCACGCGGGTTTTATCCGGATAATAAACCCCGGCTACATAGGAACCCTGAAGGGATTTTCCGCTGTACTTTTCTTCGAACATTGCCCTTTGCCCCATTTTTCCATTGCCAAGGCTAAAAATACTTTCGGCAGCTTCGTGGTATTCGGGTTGAAAGCCTTCTTCAACTATTCTCCATTCATCGAGTTTATAGTAATTCTTCATAAGAAATTATCGTTTACTAAGTGAAATCAAACGTTCTACAGTTAATTCAGAAAGATCAGGAAAAACTGCATCTGCCTGCTTAAGTACCTCCGGGCTTCCGATTCCAATGGCGAAGAAGCCCCCAGACTTGGCAGCTTGAATTCCGCTGAGGGCATCTTCAAACACAATGCATTCCTCGGGTTTTAAACCCAATTCCGAAGCACCCAGCAAAAACACTTCGGGATCCGGTTTTGACTTACTGGTTCTGGTTCCATCAATGACAGCATCAAACAAATGAGCGATCCCAACTCGCTCCAGGATAAGCGGAGCATTCTTGCTGGCAGAGCCTAAGCCAATTCGAATACCTGCCTTTTTTAATTGATGCAAAAGTTCCTTAGCATTGGGAAGGGTTTCATCTTCGCGCATTTGGTGAACCAACTCCAGGTACCAAGCGTTCTTTTTATCCATCCATTCCTGGCGTTGAGGGCCATTCGCCGAAAGATTTCCTTTCTTCAAGATTACATCCAGGGAGGCATCACGCGAAAGTCCTTTCAGCTGTTCATTGTCGTGTTCATCAAAATCAACACCTAATTCATTTGCCAGTCTTCTCCAGGCAATAAAGTGGTATTTGGCAGTATCAACCAAAACCCCATCCAAATCAAAAATACAAGCCTTCACAGCAATTCAAATCAACTGGCATTATACCATTTTTTAGCCGAAGTAAGAAGGATGATGAGTCATTTTTGCTAATAAAACTGAGGAATTGGGCTTGATGTAAAAAAAGTTCCATTTGTCAGCAGGAGTTCCCTTTCCCGTAAAAAGAAGAAAAGGCATTTTGTTTTTGCAGGCGTATGCCGGTATTTTCGATGAATGAAGCGATTTACAGTTCGTCCAAAAACCATCATTCTCAGCTCAGCAATTGCATTAGCCGGCTTGTTTTCCTTTAAAGCGGCAGATAAGTATTTTGAAATTTCCAAAAATCTGGAATTGTATGCATCGGTATTTCGGGAGATAAATACCTATTATGTTGATGAAATTGATGCCGGAAAAATGAACAAGAAGGCCATTGATGAAATGCTGAAAACCCTTGATCCCTATACCAATTTCATCTCGGAGGCTGAAGCAGAAGATTTCAGGTTTCAAATGACCGGACAATACGGCGGTGTTGGCTCACAGATTGTGCAACGCGAAGAGCAAATTATGATTAGCGAGCCCTATGAAGGTTTTGCTGCAGCTAAAGCCGACCTCAGGCCCGGTGATATTCTGTTGGAAGTTGATGGTAAAAGTTTGAAAGGTAAAAACACCTCCGATGTAAGCAAGATGCTCAAAGGACAAGCGGGCACAGAGCTTAAGCTGAAAATAAAACGTGGTAACGAAGAACTCTTGAAGACGCTTGTAAGGGAAGAAATCAAAATGAAAAATGTTCCTTATTTTGGCTTGATTAATCCAGAAACCGGGTACATCAAGCTAAGCGGATTCACCAACGATGCTGGCAATGAAGTACGCACAGCCTTGTTAAAACTCAAAGAGCAAGGCATAAAGCAGGTAATTCTTGATGTGCGCGGGAATCCTGGCGGATTGCTCAATGAGGCCGTTAACATTGTGAATGTGTTTGTACCTCAAGGTCAATTGGTAGTTAGCACCAAAGGAAAAATCAGCGAATGGGATAAATCGTATTCCACGCAGATGTCGGGAACAGATACCAAAATTCCCTTGGTAGTATTAACCAATAGAGGTTCGGCCTCGGCATCTGAAATTGTAAGCGGAACCATTCAAGACCTTGACCGCGGAGTTGTTATTGGTCAACGAACTTTTGGAAAAGGTTTGGTTCAATCTACACGACCATTGAATTACAATACTCAAATAAAAATTACCACAGCTAAGTACTATATTCCAAGTGGCAGATGCATACAGGCCCTTGATTACAGTCACCGCAATGAAGATGGAAGTGTAGGCAGCGTACCCGATTCGCTGAAGAAGGTATTCAAAACAAAAAACGGTAGAACGGTATATGATGGAGGTGGCGTTGAACCCGATATTCAAGTTGAATTAAGCAATCTGCCCTTGCCGGTAGTTAGCCTACTCAACAAATTTTTATTGTTTGATTTTGCCACCGAATACCGCAATACCCATCCCAATTTGGAAGGAGATTCAAAAACCTTCAAACTCAGTGATGCTGAATTTGAAAACTTCAAAAAGTTTGTTGCAGCGCGGAAGTATGAGTACACCACACAAACCGAAATGGAGCTGGAAGAGTTCAGAAAAAAAGCAGAAGATGAGAAGTATTTTGAATCGGTAAAAAGCACTTACGAAACTTTGAAATCGCAGATAAAGCGTGACAAAAACAGTGATTTAGACAAGTACAAAACTGAGATAGTTTCCTTGCTCGAAGAAGAAATTGTGAAACGTTATCACTATCAAAAAGGTAAAACCGAAGCTTCATTTGCACATGACAAAGAAATTCAGCAAGCCCTTGAAATCTTCTCAAATCAAAGCAAATTTGCGAGCCTTCTTCAGGCTAAAAGATAAAACTTGTTAACCACGCTCGACTATCTGTTGCTCCTTTTCTTCGGAATGTGCGGAGCATTTCTTTCCGGTTTTCTGGGAGTTGGAGGCGGTATGATTTACATACCCGTTCTGGATTACTTTTTAAGACGATTGGGCCTTCAGGATGAAATGCTTGTAAAAGCGATACTGGCCAACTCCCTATTCACCATTATTTTTTCGGGCTCTGTATCCTCGTGGAAACAATACAGAATTGGCAATTTCTATCCGCGTGAAATTTTGCTAACCGCTCTGCCGGGCATGGCCACAGCACTCAGTTTGACTTGGTTAATTCGCTCGGGCGATTGGTACAGCAAGCAACTCTTCAACTATGTATTTGCTTTGATGCTGTTGGTGATTGCGGTTCGTATGTTTTCAGCAAATCAGGAAATTGGAGTTGAAAAAGAAGCACCCAATTGGAAGTACAGAATAACCGGTTTATTTGCCGGAATAATTACTGCCTTTTCCGGTTTAGGCGGAGGAGTGGTAATGACCCCTTTGTTTACCGATTGGATGAAGCAACCCTTTAAGAAAGCCGGTTCCATATCAAATGGGGTAATACCACTTTTTGCTATCACCATGGGAATTTTTAACCTCAGTGTTCCGGCAGGTGCACCCTTGATGAAAGGCCAAATTGGGTTGATTTTTCTTCCGCTGTTAGCACCTATGATTCTGGCAACCTTTGTGTTTGCGCCACTCGGCGTAAAAATTGCACAAAAAACAAAACCGGGCGTCATCCGTCTAATTTTTGCAATTTTCACCGGAATTGTATTAACGAAACTAATCGTTGAGATAGTTCAACATCCATAGCCTATTTTTGGGGCCTTAAGTAAACTGAGTATGAGAATTCTTCTGGCAACAGCTTTTCTATTTGCAGGATTTGGGGCCGTGGCACAAACCCTTCCCAAAACCGATGCTGATATCAAACAATCTTTGGAGCACAATATCAGTTATCTAGCAGACGACAGGTTGGAAGGCCGCTTGGTAGGTAGCAAAGGCGAAAAAATGGCCTATGAATTTATTCAGGAAAACTTTCAAGGCATGAACCTATGGGCCAAAGGTGAACAAGGTTATTTGCAAGAGTTTATTCTTAAACGCATCACTTACAAACAGGCTTCCCTGGTTATTCAAAACAAGTCAGGAGAATTGAAGTTTGATAAAATAATGAAAGACCGTGCCTTTCCTTACACACAAAGCGGCTTAGGAAAGGTATCCGGAAAATGCGTTTGGGTAGGCTATGGAATTGAATCTCCGCAGCACAACGACTATGCGCAACATAAAAGCGTAAAAGGAAAAATTGTGGTGCTTAAAATGGGAAGACCTGATCCGGAAAATCCACATTCTCCCTTAGCCGCTTATGCTTCTTTGGAAGCAAAAATTGATACCGCCATCAAAAAAGGAGCAGAGGCAATTATCGTGGTCAACAATCAACCCGATTTACTTGAACCCGATTTTAAACCCATAACCAAGGCTCCATTTAAAGCTATTCCGATTTACTTTCTGGGCCATCAAACCCGGGTTGATAGTAACACATTTGTGAATGCTAAAATTGAACTTGAATTGGACACAGTTGGCGTTGAATTGAAGGGTCACAACGTAATTGGATTCATCAACAACAAATCGGAAAAAACCATTGTTATTGGTGCGCATTACGACCATTTGGGATACAATGAATTGGGAGGTTCAACCTACAGAAAAACACAAAATGAAGCACCTCAAATTCACAACGGAGCAGACGACAATGCAAGTGGAACAGCAGTATTAATTGAACTGGCCGAGCTGTTGCAAAAATCTCCTTATCGTTCCCAAAACTATCTTTTTATTGCATTTAGCGGGGAAGAAGAAGGTTTGATAGGTTCGAGGTATTTTGTTGAGCACCCAACCATCGATTTGAAAAAGGTAAACTACATGCTCAATTTCGATATGGTTGGTCGATTAGACACCAGCAAAAATAGCTTTTCAATCAGTGGAACCGGCACTTCACCACGCTGGGATTCTGTGCTAACAAAAACTACAGCAGACGGTATTCATGTTAAGTTCGACCCCAGTGGAACGGGAGCCAGTGATCATACAAGCTTTTACAACGAAGGCATGCCTGTTCTACATTTCTTTACCGGCAACCACTCCGATTACCACAAACCCTCCGATGATTGGGAAGCTATCAATTTCAATGGCACCCTTAGTGTAATCAAATATGTGTATGGTCTGATTGGCAAACTCGATAAACAATCCAAGTTGGCATTCACCAAAACCAAAGAAACCCATCAGGAAGGTGCAAAATCATTTAAGGTTACTTTGGGCATTATGCCCGATTACCTGTACGAAGGAAAAGGCGTAAAAGTAGATGGCGTTACAGATGGGCGGCCGGCGGCACTTGCTGGTGTGAAGCGCGGAGACATCCTTACAAAACTTGGAAGCATTGAACTTAGCGATATGCAGGTGTACATGAAAGCACTGGGTTCCTTTGAAAAAGGACAAACCGTTCCACTTGAGTTGAAACGCGGAAACGAAACACTTAAACTGAACCTTACATTTTAATGAAACTAAGTGTTGTAATTCCTGCCTACAACGAAGCAGAATCCATTCCCGAAACGCTTCAAAAGCTTTTTGAACGACTTCAAAAAGAGTCCATTCAACACGAAATTGTTGTTGTAAATGACAATAGCAAGGACAATACCTTACAGGTTCTTGAATCCTTGAAAAGCAGCATAAATACGCTTCGTGTTGTAACCAATAACGGTCCCAATGGATTTGGTTATGCCGTTCGAAAAGGACTTGAAAATTTTGAAGGGGATTGTGTTGCCGTTATGATGGCTGACCTATCCGACTCGCCAGACGATCTGATCTTGTTTTACCATAAACTTCAGGAAGGTTATGATTGTGTGTTTGGAAGCAGATGGATGAAGGGAGGCAAAGTGTTTGAATATCCCCGTCATAAACTTTACCTCAACCGGCTGGTAAATAATATGGTTAGGGTATTGTTCAATATTCGTTACAACGATTGCACCAATGCCTTTAAGCTTTATCGCAAAGAAACCATTCAGGGAATACAACCACTATTATCACCACACTTCAACCTTACACTTGAAATGCCCTTAAAAGCCATTGTGAGGGGATACAGTTATGCTGTTCTTCCCAACAGTTGGACCAATCGGAAATTTGGAGTAAGCAAACTAAAAATCCGGGAGATGGGCTCCAGGTACTTCTTTATCCTCTTGTATTGTTTGATAGAGAAGTACTTTTCGCGAGGCGATTTTAAAAAGAAATGGGATTGATTTAAGGATTGCAAAACAGGCAGTACTGCGGGTCGGCAGCCTTTTGGGGAACCGCTTCTTCAAGCTCAAATCCGCAAGCCTTGCAGCCTTTTAGATAGGCTTTAGCCAAGGGAGAAGGCATCCCACACCAGGCACAATTCAAACCTGGAATTTTCCGTTTTACATCAAAACCCGGTTCCGTACAATTCGGACAGGTAGCTTGAAGTAGATTGGCCAACTTTTGAGCAGCTTCCCCAATGACCTCCATGCGCGTGGGATTTCGAAATGCTCGCAAATCTGATTCGGCAATAAACAAGCCTTGTTGATTCAGTAAGAAAGTTGCCTTTTCTTCTAGTTGCTGGACATCCCTACATTCTTTAAAAATCTCATTGGCTCTTTTCGAGCCAGTATGCAAGAGCAAACCATGTCTGGGAAAATCAGCTTGCTTTAAGAAATCGGTAAAGCCTTGCAAGCTTCGAAAAGTTTGCGTGTACCAATGCACTTTGGGACTTGTGTGATGAACTACATACTCCCGAGATGTATCGAAATCAATCAGGACTAAAGTCTCTGTATCTGCCGTAAGGAAGGGATTGGAAGGATGGGGACCAAAACTTCCCTCAGAAGCAATAATCAAAGAGTTGCCGGTGGCTTCAAAAGCCATTCTGCATTTTTCGCGGGCGGCTTCCACCGGCGAAAGCACACGTTCGGTTTCGCCGGAGAAAGTTCCCAAAACATCGGTTGGAGTGGGGATTTCGAAAACACGTGTTAATTGAAGTGCAGGTACAAGCACTGTGGCAATTACCTCCCCTTTTCCATGTTGTGTGGCTACACCAAGCTGGCGTCCTCCAAAAACCGATTTTCCCATTTCAATTCCAGTTTTAACGCTTGGGGTCCAGTAGCAACAAGCAGGTCGTCACGCAACTGTTTCCAATCGTTTTGCAATTCTCTAATTCGTTTTTCACGGTGTTTAATGTCTTCCTCGTCCATTGTTTTGAGGATGCAATTTTCGTGGTAGGCAATTTTAGTATTCACCATGGAACCAATCAAGTGAATTGCATCTTGCGAAGCAAAGCTGCCATTGATAAGGGAGAAGCTTTTATTGTCCTTGTGCGAGTGAGAATCCATTTTTTCCATCGAATTGGTATAAGTTTTCAGTTTTGATAAAATCGAAATTGAGTTTTTCCATTTCCTGCAACAAAGCCAGGATCTGCCCATGGGTAAAGCCTTCGCCAGAGCGGGCGGTAAAGCGGCAACGCCAATGGTCGGTGCATAAGGTTTCCTGAAATCCATCAGGCCAAACCTTAATTCCACGGTTGGTAATTACAGACAACATTGTACCTGCCACCTGAATCTTGCCAAGCTCTGTTGCTAATTCATCGGGTGTGCAAGCGCTTCGATGAAGGAAGATGTCAACTCCCACCAAAACTTTATTGGCTTTGGATGGAGCAGGGCGCGGTGCAAGATTCATGGGAACGGCTTCCGAAACCTTTTCCGCTTTCAGAATTTGAGGCAATTCACCCAAGTTATGGATTACTGCATCCGCAAATTCACGTGTCCCTACTTTCTGCGTGGAAACCCCTTCCTTGAAGATATCATAGGTATGAATACCCTGTTCAATGGTACGCAGCCAGGCATTTTGAATTCGTGTAGCAACATCTGCCTGACCAATATGCCTAAGCATTAGAATTGCTCCCTGCAACAATCCGGAAGGATTAGCCATGTTTTGTCCTGCACGCCTTGGTGCCGAACCGTGAATTGCCTCGAACATAGCACATTCAGGACCAATGTTGGCAGACCCGGCCAATCCAACAGAACCTGCAATTTGAGCGGCCACATCCGATAGGATATCGCCATAAAGATTGGGCATCACTACCACATCAAACAGCTCCGGGGTATCAGCCAGTTTAGCAGCACCGATGTCGATAATCCAATGCTCGTTTTCGATCTCCGGATATTCGGCCGCAATTTCATCAAATACCTGGTGAAACAAGCCATCGGTTTGTTTCATGATATTGTCTTTGGTGAAGCAGGTAACCTTTTTGCGTTTGTTGGTGCGCGCATATTCAAATGCGTAACGCACGATACGCTCACATCCAGGTCTACTAATCAACTTCAGGCACTGAACTACCTCATCGGTTTGACGATGTTCGATTCCTGCATACAAATCCTCTTCATTCTCGCGCACAATAACAACATCCATTTGAGGATGCTTGGTTGCCACAAAAGGATGAAGGCTCATGCAAGGACGAATATTGGCATACAACCCGAGGAACTTGCGGGTGGTAACATTCAAACTCTTGTAGCCACCACCTTGGGGTGTGGTAATTGGCGCCTTAAGAAAAACCTTGTTTCTCCGAATAGACTCCCAGGCAGAAGCATCAATACCGGAAGTGTTTCCACTGAGGTAAACTTTTTCCCCAACTTCAATCTCCTCGATTTGGAGCTGAGCACCGGCTGAATGCAGAATACGGAGCACTGCATCCATAATTTCGGGACCTATTCCGTCACCTTTTGCAACAGTTATTGTTTTCATACCCTGCAAAACTGGTGGAGATTTTGAATAAGAAAAAATTCAAAATACTTATGTTTGATATAAGATTTTCTTATGAACATCAGTTTACAACAACTTCAGATATTCCAACTTGTAGCCCAGTTAGGAAGTTTAACCAAAGCTGCGGAGGCCATGCGGATTACCCAACCGGCGGTATCCATGCAGCTCAAAAGTTTTCAGGAACAATTTTCTGAGCCTTTACTTGAAACCCGAGGAAAGCGTATTTATCTTACCGATTATGGCCAAAAGGTACTCCATCAGACCGAGGCCACTCTAGAGTCCTTTCGCAAGATTTACTACCTCGAACAAGAAAAAAAAGGCCAATTGATAGGTCAGTTAAAAGTTGCAGTTGTTTCAACCGGAAAATACATCATGCCCTATTTTCTGAGTGCCTTCTTAGAAGAGAATCCGGGAGTTGAGTTGCGGATGATGGTGACCAACCGAGCTGATGTGATTGAAAAAATAAAAAACAATGAGGTGGACTTTGGCTTGATTTCGCTGGACCAGAAAGGACTAAAGTTGGAACGTATTGAACTGATGGAAAACCTCTTGTACCTGGTCTCAAATAAGGTTTGGAAAGACAACAAAAAACTGAGTCGGAACCAACTAAAGGAGTTGCGATTGATTTATCGTGAAGAAGGCTCAGGAACACGGCTAACACTTGAAAAGTTCATGCAAACCAACAAACTAAACATTCCGCAGAAACTCGAACTCAGCTCGAATGAAGCCGTAAAGCAGGCAGTTATTGCGGGATTAGGTTATTCTGTCATGCCATTAATTGGCATTCGAAACGAGCTAAAAAGTAAATCCCTGCACATTGTACCTGTACAGGGATTTCCAATTCGTTCGCGCTGGCAACTTGTTAGATCCTCAAGCAAACGCCATTCGGCGGTTTCAAAAGCATTTAGAAATTACCTCATAAAAAACAAAGAAGCCATTAGCAATAAATGGTTTAACTAATCAAACCAAGACTCAGCTACTTTGCCTAAAGCCTTAAGCACGACGTAAGGTAATTTGTGTAATCTCGGGCCAAATACCCACTCTGCCGGTAAATCCAATAAAACCAAAACCGCGATTTACATACAAATGGCGCTCGTTATGGCTGGCAATCCCTGCCCAATTCCTGTACCTGTATTTTACCGGACTCCATTTAAAACCTGGAATTTCTACACCCATTTGCATGCCGTGCGTATGGCCTGAAAGTGTTAAATGAATTTTGTTATCGTGGCCCTTTACCTGCTCATCCCAATGGCTTGGGTCGTGAGAAAGCAATACTTTAAAATCCTGTTGGGTTGAACCCTGCAAGGCACGCTCCAAATCGCCCCTTTCACCAAAACCTTTGCCCCAGTTTTCTACCCCAAGTAAGCTAATCGACTGGCCGTTTTTACTCAGCTTCACCTGTTCATCCAACAACAAGCGGAAACCCATATCACGGTGATGATTCTTTAAGCGATCAAGGTTAGCGTTTTTATGAGCGGGAGATTCCCAAGCTACATAGTCACCATAATCGTGATTGCCCAATACCGAGAACTTTCCAAAAGGAGCATTGAGGGAAGCAAACAAGTCTTTAAAAGGCTCAACTTCTTCGGCATGGTTATTCACCAAATCGCCTGTAAAAACCAACAGGTCGCTCTTTAAATCGGCAATCATTTTTATGCCTTCTGCAACGGCATCTTTGTTATCGAAACTACCACTGTGTACATCGGAAATTTGTGTGATGGTGAATCCATCAAATGCCTCAGGAAGGTCTTTAAAAACCAATTCTTGTTTATGAATCTTATAGGCATATTTTCCTTTGGTGAATCCATAAACGAAGGAACCAAAAGGCAATGCAGCAACCACAAAAGCCAACTTTGAAATAAACTCCCGACGACCGGGCATAGACGCTGGAGCATCGATGGGAGAAGAAAAACGTTGCCAGATAAATTGGAAGAATCGGAATATGTCTTCACCAATTAAGAACACCAATACAAAGAGCTTACTCACAAACAAGGTGATAAACACATTGAATACCAACTGCTGAAATGAACTGAGTCCACCCGGCTTAGCGGCATCCGAAAAACCAATGACAATAAGGGCTAAAGGAATCCATCCCACTAACCAGTAAGCGATGTTCCATAAGGTTTGAAAGCGTGTTCCGGCAACAAGCGTTCTGAATCCCTGAAAGACATAGTAATCAAGACCAAATACAATGGCCAATGGAATAAGTAATAAAAATGGAGAAGGAGCTCCGTGCATAGTTGTTGAATTTTGTGCTAGGGCAGTAAAAATGATGCCCAAAATTCAGACAATTAACCGAAACGTTTGTTTTGGCAGATGAAGCGCAAAATAGGCTGTCTGAAAAAATAGGGAAGAATTGACAGCTGTCATTCCGTCGGTTTTAACATGCGAAAAGCAAACAAACCCAAAAAGGCAAGCAATGGAACCAGTACAAACCAAATCCATTTGGTTGATTTATAATCCGTATCAACCTGCAAATGCACATCAGCAACTTGTTCTTCCTCACCTACTGCCAGCACAGAAGCCTGTTTGGGTATCTTGGTTGGAAAGGCATGAATATCATAATCAGGGGCCGGGGCATTCGCATTTCCGTAATACAAATAGTATTGCTGCTCGGAAGCACCTGCTGGAAACCGAAGCATCAGGTTATGTGCCGGACCAAAAGCACTTACGGATTCAAAATCCAAAGGAGGATTGTCGCCATTTTGAATCAATACGCGAAACTCTTGGGCTCTTAATGGTGAAAAGGTAATGGGAGAATAATCGTTTGATGAAAAACTTGCTGAGCGTATTTGGCTGTACCTTCTGGTCCATCCTGCATCTGTTTGTATGCTATCAACGAGACTCTCGATTAATGCTTCCCTGAAATAATCGAAACGGCTTTTGCAGTACAATTGCAATCCGGTTAGCTCAGCCGGAAAGCGAAGCCGAAAGCGAACCTCAGTCTGCTTCCTTTCGGGATGTTGAAGTACCTGAAAATTTCGCACCTCATACGTTAAACTCTGTCCCGGCTTGTATAGTTCTTGATTCAGGACTATTGATTTTAAAATTGGTTTCTCACTACCTCTTATTGAAATGCGGTAAAATGGGAACTTGCAATTGCTGAAACGCAAGCGGGAAAAGGAATAGGAGGTATACTGATTTTTTATGGACAGTATTCGAATATCATTCAGAATCGTTGCCCATTCTCCAAGGCGTTCTGCTCCTTCCAAATTTACTCGCCAATCAAAATTTTCCTGCTCAAAGTCGAGACTAATGTCATTTGCCACCAAGCCTGTATCACAGGCCAGTGTGATATAGTACCAATCATTTCTTCTACTTTCATTCAACAAGCGAAAAGGAACTTGTTTCCATTCCAGCTTCTCCTTACTGCTTTGTAAGATATAGGGAACCTGTTGTGTATCCCCTTGAATGGAAATTACACGCAAATCTGTTTTCGCGGTATTGATACGCGACAAAATTTCTTCATTCAAATTCAACTGATGCCATTCCTGTGTTACGCCATGCAAAGGCCTGCGGTACAAATAACCTTCCACCTGGGCTTTGGCAGCCAGGAAAAGTATCCCCAAAAAAAGGACAAGCAGACTACTCCTTCTCCATCTCTTCATCGAGACTTTTTTTATAGCGGTTGTACAGGAAAGAAATGACAAGCAACAATAAACCCAAACCAACCAGAACAAGGGTTTTCGACAAGGTATCCAGGTGTCTTAAATCAATCAACAAAACCTTTACTAGGGTAGTTGCAAACAAGACAATTGCCGCAATTCGTAGAAAGGAAATCCCATTGCGAATTCCGTTAACCACCAAGTAAAGTGCATACACTCCCCAAACCAGCGATAGCACCAATTGCCTTGAATTGTAGGTGTCGGGAAGTAAAGCAAGCAACTCCGAACTAATCATTGCGAGGGAAACGAAATGGAAGGCTAAAACTCCAAGCATTTTCCAATAGGAACCAAATCGCGCAAACACAGGAAATGCTTTGTACATCAGAAACAGGGCCGGAAGCATGAAGACTAAAGAAACATAGCGAATGCTACTGCTGCCTTTCAAAGCAATGGGAGCACCCGGCATAGCCGAAAGACTAAGCACCTGACGCAATTCCATAAATGCCGGCAATGAAACGACAAGGTACAAGGCCATGGATAGCAGAAGCATTCCGGTAAAATAAACATCCGCAGAACCTTCATTTGATTCTCTCCACAATTGAGTTGCCAAGAGTGCGCAAGAAATACCCAACAGGTAATTCACCTGCCAAATATGCTTGAAGGAATGCACCGGACTCAAATCAAACCCTGCCGCATCTTCTGCATACTTCTGCGCAAGAATGAAGAATTTCTGGTTCCAAAACACCGAAATCTCAACCATACCAAGTCCCAACAAACTAAGCACAAAAAGCGCTGGAAGCAGGAAGGTCCTTAGCTTCTTCCATTCATAGGTTTGGAGACTTTCCTTAATCCACGCATGCTTTAGTGCAATACGAAGCATGGCCGAATAAAGCAGCACCATCAAGCCATTTCCCAGAAAACGTAAGTTGAAAACAGGAATCATCGTTTGTTGGGAAGAGGTACTCAAACGCAATTGACTGCCCCAATCCTGAATTAGACTGCCTAGGCTAATTACCATCAGACAGGTTGCTGCAATTTCATAAAACCGAAGTTGATGCTTCCTGGCAACCCAAAATAAAATCAAGGCTTCTAAACCCCAGGCCAAAGTTACCCATTCGCCATCCAACTGAACTGGTATTGCCAAACTCAGAAACACAAAAACCAAACCCAATACTGCATTGAAGTAGGCTGTTTGACGGGTTGATTGTTTTTGCATAAATGCAACCACCAACAAATGAATGGCCGCATTGCCAGCAGTAAACAATCCGGTATAGACTTGCCAACCTGGTTTACTATCGAGCAGATGATAATTCAACAAGAAAAAGAAAACTGCATTGACCAAGGTAAGCACCAAATGAAGAATACCTGTCCTTTCATCTACGGATGATTTTGCTTTGTGCAAGTATATTGCTGTGTAGAACTGCACAAAAAACAATCCTGAAAACAATAAATGAATGCCTGATTGATTCGAATAGTTAGAATCAAACAAGGACCAGGAAGCGAAAATAATCCAGCTAAGTGCCAGGGAGTGAACAAAGAGGTATCGCCAATCTTTTCTGGCCACCACGGCAACAACACCCATATTCACCAGCACCATGTAGGCAAAGAGAATTGCAACTCTTCCAGAGCCATCCGAGAGTAAGAAAGGAACGCCATAGGCACCAATCAAACCAATATGAGCAATAGCTTGCCTGTTGTATTGAACCGCTGCTATAGACGTAAACACTGTAAAGCCAGCCATGATGGCAAAGGCTGGAACTTGACCAATAAATCCATACAAGGAATACGCAAAATAGGTCAGGAAATAGTGTATAGCCATGGAGCCACCTAAGAGTACAGCGGAAAATCCTTTGTATTTTTCTTTGAACCAATACGCACTAAAGGTTAATGCAAAACCGAGCAAATAACCTAGGATTACACGCACAAGCGGACTTAAAATATTGTGGTCGATGGCATATTTGGTGCCAATTCCAACTCCCAGTACCAGGATGGCAATACCAATTTTACTGCTTAGGTTTTCGCCAATATACTTCTCCCAATCGGTTTTGGGTTTGGGATAAAACAAAGGAGGCTCTGGAACAGGCTCTGACAACTTGGATTTGGGAAGCTCTGAAAAAGGCGGTGCTTCCAGGACATTCAGAATGGGAAGAGCTTCGGGCTGAACAGAGGATTGCACCTTATGCTCCGACGAACCGGATTCGGACTTCAGCAAATCAAGCTCTTTTTTAAGCGCACCCAACTCTTCTCCAAGTTTGGATTGAAGGTGAGTAAGTCGCTCTAGTTTATCCTGAAGTTGCTGAATACGGGAATCCATGAATCCAAGGTAAGGATTTCCCGCCAAAAAGAATGCTAGTTTTCCGCCAGCACTTTTTCAGCTGCATTTTTACGGTCCACCCAATCAATAATCCACCAGGGAATGTAGGCTGCTGTGAAGTTTATCAAAGCCACTACTTCTGCGAAAATTACATAATAGGGCCAAGGACCCAAATGGTCTAAAATGCTTGCTGTTTTTGGCTTTCCGCAAATCCAGAAATAATTGGCATCAAGCGCAAGATTCACTACAATAGCCAAAACCAAAAACACATTGATTCCAATCATGGCTTTCCAGATATGCTTCAACTGGGGACGCATGCCATACACCACGCTTGCATAAACAATGGCCAATATCATACCCGTATGACCAATCCAGTACCTGATGTACAAAAAGTGCGGAAATTCTTCGGTTAGATCAGGTGTTACAGAGGCTTGAAGCATACCTGCAAGCGCCCAGAAATAAAGCAACTCAAACCACCACTGACTTCGCCAAACCATGACCAAAACAATAGCCAGATTGGAAAAGCGGCAAAGTTGAAGCGGTAAATCCGTTTGAATATTGTATTCTCCACTGAGGTAATTCAATAAATTCCAGACAACCAAGGAACCTGTAATGGTTATTCCAATTGCAGCACCTATGGCATGTTGGCCGCGTTCACTCAACTTGTTTTTGGCAAACCAAGGCAGTACCAAAATCAGAAACAAAGACACCATCAGAGCCGCAACATGTGAAGTGCTCCATTGCGAGAAACGCTCAGCACTGTGCATGTATGCGTATATCTGCTCCTTCATACGCTTAAAAAATTTGCCACCATTTTTTCTCTAGGGCAATGTAAACGCCATCGTTGCGGGTTTCAACCAAATACGTTTTTACATAATCGCCCTGGGCAGGCAAACCACGACCTGTTTTTGCATCGTATTTGTACCGGTGAACCGGACAAATCACTCTCCCCTCCTCATCGCATTTTCCAAGTCCAAGGCGAGCACCTGCATGTGGGCAACGGTCATCAATGGCATAATAACCCTCCTTCAATCGAACCAAGCAAATACGCTGTCCTTCCACATCAATGGTGCGAACAGTATGCAGCTCCTGCGGATTCTGCCCATGTTGTTCAAAATCGTAAATCTTATAATACCGCTTCACCCTTATTCCAGAATCAAACGTTTACGAATCAGGCTTCCCTCTGTTTTAATTTCAATGAGGTACATGCCTCGCTCAAGCTTCGCTAAATCTAAGCTGGAGCCAGGTGAAACCTCAGCACTCAGCACTTCCTGACCATTCAAAGAATACATGTTTACTTGTAATAAATTACTGCGTGAAGCGCTGAATGAAATGGAAGAATTTGCGGGATTAGGAAAGAAAGAAGCAATCTCGCCTTCGCGGATAGTTTCAAGCGAAGTTGGAATTAATCCGGTAAGGTTTTTATAAAGCTCCCTGCTCACGAATCGGATGGTAGTATCCATGTATTGCGCGTTGGTAGAAAATGGAACATGGTCTGCTCCCTGAAAGGTATGTAAAACCGATTTATAGCCCAGACTGGCAGCAGCAGAATCAATAGAGAAGCTACCTTGAAGGAATCCGATGGGGTTTCCGAAAAACTTGAAGTAATCGGATTTGTAAGGAACGGTTTGGTCGTTGGTACCGTGCATGGAGAAAAATGCAACATCGTTGTTGTTTGCCAACCAAGCCACGTTTGAAATGGCACCACAGAGGTTTACAACACCTCTTGCTCTCCAAGAATAACCCGGATTTCCGCTAGTGCCATCAATATCCCCAACCTGTGCGGTATCAATGCTTGTTTGTGCAATCTCTTCATAGCGGTCTAGACCCACCAGATGCATACCTAAAACACCACCGGCAGAAATGCCACCAACAAAAATTTTTGAAGTATCTATTCCATCAATATTGCTCTCTTCAGCATGACGTTTGCGAAGGAAACGAACAGCGGCACGACCATCCTGAGTTGCTCTCCATACTGCATGTGAGAATTCCTGGTTTAAGCTGCTGCCGGCAATGTTTACACCGAGTCTATACTGGATAGAAACACAAACATAGCCTCGCATGGCCATTTCTTTGCATATTTTAACGATATCAGGCGACTGCCTGCTTCCTTGCACAAAAGAACCACCATGCGCCAAAACCAGCAAAGGTCTGTTCGTAAGTGAATCTCCGTAGGGATAGTAAAAATCCATATTGAGATTAAGGGTGGTGTTTTGGAAAGTTTGTGAAGCACCGTATTGCACATTGGGGTAACTTACTACACTATCAAAAACAGGGTCGAGGTAGCGAACTTTTTGTCCAATCGCAGAAAGAGTTGCAAGCAAAATAATTCCCAGAAAGTAAACTTTTTTCATAAATCAAATATGCAGGAATGTTCGTAAAAAGGAAAGCATCAACCCATTTCCGCTAAAGGAACTCCAAATCCCTAACTGATTCTGGAACCATGGAGAATCAATTAACCATTAGGAAGTTGGGACCATAAGAAATCATTATACCTATGAGGATTAAGTTTACCATGAAGGTATGAAGGCAATGAAGAAACTAAGCAAGAAACTTAAAGAGCCACCATTAATCTCATGTTAAGTTTACCATGAAGGAATGAAGAGTATGAAGGAAAGCTTAATCCAAATTACCTTCTATACCGGGATGGTCAAGCTTATAGAAATGGAAAGATGAAAATGTATTTACTGACGCTCAACAACTTAATGTCCTTCATTTCTTCATGGTTAATTTTTCAAAAACCCTTAATGCCCCCCTACTGCATGGTTTTGGCCTTTGACCGAATTCCCTACATTTGCAGCACCAAAAATTACCCGATATGATTACTGTTGACCAGTTTAATTTCGCCGGCAAACGTGCACTAATCCGCGTCGATTTCAATGTTCCATTGGATAAAAAAACCCTCGAAGTTACCGATGATGCCCGCATCCGGGCCACTGTTCCTACCATCCAAAAAATTCTTAACGATGGCGGCTCCTGCGTGCTGATGAGCCACTTGGGTCGTCCTCTCAAAAAACTGAAAGAGGATGGTACGGTAGATTTTGAAAAACACACCCTGAAAAATGCACTTAGCACCTGCTCTGCTTTGTTAGGTGTTGAGGTAAAATTTGGTGGCGACTGCATTGGAACAGAGGCTGCAGAGATGGCGGCTGCGCTCAAACCTGGCGAAGTGCTTTTGCTGGATAACCTTCGTTTTTACAAAGAAGAAGAAAAAGGCGATGAGGCTTTTGCCGAAAAACTCAGCAAGCTAGGCGATATCTGGGTGAACGATGCCTTTGGAACTGCGCACCGGGCTCATGCCTCAACAGCTGTAATTGCCAGGTTCTTTCCCGGTAAATCCTGCTTTGGCTATGTTATGGCCAAAGAAGTAGCAAACGCAGAAAAAGTAATGAAGAATGCCGAACGTCCTTTTACTGCCATTACCGGTGGTGCTAAGGTTTCCGACAAACTTCTTATTCTTGAAAACCTCATTGAAAAAGTTGATCATATCATCATAGGTGGTGGTATGGCCTATACTTTCCTCAAAGCCCAGGGCTTTGAAATTGGTTCCAGTTTGTGCGAAGACGACCGCTTGGAACTTTGCTTAGAGCTCTTGAAAAAAGCAGAAGCCAAAGGTGTTAAAATGCATTTACCTGTTGATTCAGTAGTTGCAGATGCATTTAGCAACGAAGCCAATTTCAAGAATTGCGATAACCAGCATATCGAACAAGGCTGGATGGGCTTGGATATAGGAGAAAAAGCCATTCAACAATTTGCCGATGTGGTACGCAATTCAAAAACAATTCTTTGGAATGGACCCATGGGTGTATTTGAAATGAGCCATTTCGAAAATGGCACAAAAGCTATAGCAGTTGCAGTTGCTGAAGCAACCAAAAACGGCGCATTCAGTTTAATTGGCGGCGGTGATTCAGCTGCTGCTGTGGCCAAATTTGGCTTCGAAGATCAAGTGAGTTATGTAAGCACAGGTGGTGGTGCGTTGCTAGAATACTTTGAAGGCAAAACACTTCCGGGTATTGCAGCCGTTTTATCACAGGAATGAGAAAACCGGCCTATTACCTGCCCTTTCTAGGATGGACAGTCGTTATTTTAACCGCCTGTTTTATCCATCCAAGCCAACTACCCGACCTCAGTTTTGAATTTATTTTTGGCCCGGACAAGCTGTTTCATTTTGGCTTGTTCGGGATACAAAGTCTTACTCTTATTTGGGCCTTTTACCACAACAAGGTAAAACAAATTTGGCTGGCACCCTTGCTTTGTTCGCTCATGGGTATTGGTGTAGAATTTGTGCAAGGCTTCCTGCTTATATACCGCAGCTTTGATTATGCCGATATGCTTGCCAATACCATTGGGGCATTTGGATTTTGGGGCATTTGGGCAATGCGCATGCGTTTCTGATTCACCCATTCCTTTTGGGCGTTCCCCCAACGAAGGCCGAAGGCCTTTGTTGGGGTCGGGCTTTCCGGTCCAATCTTTTTTGCCGACCCCAGCCGCCGGTCCCAGCCGCGCAAAAAAGGATTTCCCCTGCAATCCCTAACGCGGAGGGGCGTTGCTAATTGAAATGTATGCCAAAGCTTCTAAGGCGTTTACCCAGATGGTTGGGTTTGTCATAACATTCAATACGAATCAGCAAGCTCCCATTACCGCATTAGCACAAACTTACCCTGCTTGGTTTTAAACTGATTTTGCAATTTGAATACATACAATCCTTCATTCCAGCTTTCACTGGGTAGTTTTATCAGGGCTTGATTCTGTACCAAAACAGTTTCCCAAATTTGCTTGCCTTGGCTATCTGTAATAATCAATCTGCCTTCAAAATTCTCTTGCGTGCTTTGATAGCTTAAGAAAATCTGTGACTCGGCAGGATTGGGAAAAAGATGGACCGTTAAATTATCCGCTTGTTGAACTCCAATTGACTCATGCAAGGGGCTGGTATTGATGGTTACCTTATTCATGTAATTCCAATGCGCAGAGTCAATATATACCGTATCACAATACATAAAACTGCCACATTGATTGGTTACTTGAAGGCAAGCCAAATAACTGGTATCAAATTTTGGATAGGTATGGAATGCATGTTTACTTGTTGAACTTGTGCCATCTCCAAAATTCCAGCTGTACGAGTTGGAGTTGCTTTCCGGAATGCTCACATTTTCAAAATAGACGCTTGAGTCCATTTGAAAGGCAACAATAAATCCTGCTTCGGTCAGGGTGTCAACATAGGTTATGGTTTCATCAAATTCTGCATAGGTGGGGGTAATGGCCTGCTGAATATAAACCGTGGTTTGCCAAGGTGAATCAATGGCAAGTGCCAGGTTTGAATAATGCAACAAGGACAAAGTGTCTTCACCACTTATTTTGGTCCAACTAATGGAATAGTCATTCACATTGCTTGATTTAAAATTGTCGTAGCGCGCAAAAAGTTCGGGGATACACGACCTTTGGCTGGCCCAATCACCAGTATTATCAAAATTTGCATTCAAAACACTATCTGAATTTAATTCATTTACAAAATCATCCAAGGCAGGAATATTCTCGTTGCTAAACGAATAGAAATCTTTGAAATAACTACCAAACCAAGGTTTTTTAATGCAGACTTCTTTCAATAAATCCGTACTAAATTCATCCTTCAAATTTCCGCAATTCTGAATCCAATCCTTAAAGGATTCGGTATGCATAAATCGGGTAAAGTCTTGAAAATAGGCATTGTCGGTGGTGGTTTCATCAATAAACTCAGCACGAAATTCCGTTCTTCCTTTGAAAAACAAATAACCCAGAAACAAAGAAGCATCGTATCCATTGCCAATTACAATTTCATTTCCACTCAAACAAACGGTATCTGCTTCACCTGCATTAGCAATTCGGTTGTACCTTATTTCCAGCGTATCGCTAGCCATACAAGATCCCGAGAAAGCTTGCAAAACATAGGCAATAGGGTCTTCGGGTGTGCTGATAACAACCAAGGTATCGCTTCTGTTTAAGTAAGTGGTAGGCCACCAGGAAAAACTGTCGGCCAAACTAACAAACCCATGCAATTGAACAGAGCGAGCACCTTGCAAAGGACTCGCATAAGCAGTTGGTTTTTCGGATTTAATAAAAGCACCTGTGGGGATACTTATTGTATCGTATTTATAAAAACTGAAACAGTCATCTTTTATTGAAAGGGTTATTAAGTATTTGTAACCTCCTAAAAAGTCAAAATCGGGGAAATCAAAGGTATCTGGCATTAATCCAGAGAATTCTTTGTGATAACTTTGCCTTAAACTTTGTTTTTCAATAAATTCAAATGGAATACCTCCAACAGTGTCAATTAAATCAATACTCCAAGCATAATTGCCATTGTACTTTTTTGTAATTTCTGCTTTAACACTACCCACTCCAGAGCAAGCTGTTTTAGGAATTTCAAAGCCAAAATCTGATGTGTCCCTAACATAAACATACCTAACAGAATCAATTTGAATTCCACATTCATTTCCCGTATGAATTGTTACTCTGTGTAAAGAACCAGTTTCAAAGTAGTAAACTAACCTGTCTCCAGAACTATTGGGTGGATAACATTTTTCTGGGTCAATTGTGTCAATTAACATGGTATCCATAATACAGGTTTGTTGCCAATAACCCAAACTATCCTGATTTTTTCCTACCCAATAACTATCTACCTTACAGATCTCAAACCCAAATTTATTATCATTTAATATTCTATTTAAATCAATGATTAGTGGCTCTCCGGGGCAAATTGTGTCTTTCCTTACATGAATATTTGGAACAGGAGGCATAAAACTGGCATAGCCCCAATCATTATTATAAACTGCTGGATTCATTACTGAATCTAAACTACAAATAGAAATAGGATAAATCATTGAGTCAATTATTTGGTCAGCAAGTAATAAACTGTCAATAAGTAAATTTACACCAGGATATACAGTTGAAGGTATATTGATAATATGTCTGTCGAGAGTGTCAGCAATTTTTTTATAAAATTCTATATGTGCATACGGTTGAATATAAACACATGCTCCTCGTTCAACAATTAATTGTCCTTTACCGCATGATTTATCATCGCCAACTTGAAGAAACGAGCCATTCTTCAAAATCAGAGTTCCTCCGGGTTTTACAAAAATTGCACAACCGTTACCAATGTAAGTATAACTTCCATTATCAAGTACTAAGGCGCTTCCACTATTTACAATAATTGCAGATGTTGGCTTTCCCATATACGAATTTCCAATACCCTCACATAGGTTTATTTGATATGAGTCATCACACTCCCCAATTAGAATTAAACTATCTTGATTTCTCAAATATTTGTTACACGATATTTCCATTTGTGAACCATTGGAAATAGTTAGGTTACCTTTTAACTTTACAATATCCAACTTGTGAGAAAGGTTCTGATTGGTTCCATCATTAAAATTGAATATGCTATCAATCTTTTCAATGGTTGGCGGAAAATAACAACTGACTAAACAAGGGTCTTCTAATTCAAGGTAAAATGAATATCTTCCTGAATCTGGAAGCGTTACTGTTAAATAATGTGTGGTATCATTATATACTGAATAAATGGTTGGTTCCTTAACTGTCATTCTAAAACCTGGAATGAAATCAGGTATATAGAATTTTAAATTGGTTGGTTCTGTTGTTATTGCACTTGCTTTGTATTTTAATTTTCCTATGATTTTGTAAGAGTACGTTCCTTGTTTATTTGCCTCTAAATAAACAGTATCATTAAGCTTAATTTTCGTTCCCAGATTAATTTTAGTTTCATGAAATCTTGTTGCAATTGTGCAACTCTTTTGCATTCTACTATTTGTTGGATAAACGGAGAAAAATGCCCCAGTACCTGAAACTTCTAGAACCTGATTAGAGTCTGCTCCAGACCTTTTAAAAGGATTGATTACAGTTTGGTCATTGGCACCCGACATAGATTTAAAATGCAGATTCGTAAAATTGCTAGGTCCAATTCCATTAACTAAAATACAATTAAACGAATCACTTTGCCAACTATCTACCTTCCCAATTTTTCCGTTTTTCCACAAACCTAAAGTATCATTAGAACAAGGAAGCGGAATAAGTAGGGTATGAAATCTTATTTTTTTTCCTTGAGATTTTATTTTGAGAACTGTGTGGTCTGATTTTCCGGAACCACCAGAAATTGGGGTTAGTCTTCCTCCTATTTCATATCCATTATAACTATTATCTGAAGTAAATTGACTATTTCCTCCATCGGAACTATAAGACAAATATTGATTAAATGTTGTGCTAGAATCACTTAATACTTCAGTTTTTGCGTACAATTTCCAACCTGTTTTTGGTCTTGGCTCACAGGGGTATTTCCAAATAACACTATGCTCTGTTTGAAGTTTGCTAATATCAGCAGTAGTATCCAAATTTGGATGTCCTGAGTAATTGCCATTACCATGTAAATAAAATGCAGCCTCAAGGCTGGAATTTGTCCTAGAAGTTATTTCATCCTCTAACTCATAGTAATAATAATTATCTGGCTCGTCAATTAAAGTTATTTTTCTTTGGTAATTACTGCCGTGATAATCGTAATCTTTAAAGGTCAAAATTTTGTGATCATCATCTTCAAAATAAGCATCAAATCCATCAATTCCATAATCCGGGCCTTCACCGTTTACAGTTACAATATTATGGTGATGAGGGTAATTAATTAAATATCTATTTGAATACCCCATATAAGGAGGATCTATGGCAAGCATTTCTTTTCCCGCACTAATGGTAAAGCTGCCATGGTCTGGGTGTTCATGGCCATGCCTAAATATTCTGCCTAATTCATCCAACCAATTATCAGCATTAATTTCTGGTTCGCATAGGAAATGGAGGTACTGTGAATTGTCAAGAGGTGTTCTATTATCAGTTTTAATCAAAAAATTCCCTGAACTTCCGTTGGAATAATAGCGGGTTGGGGTGGTATAAATTTCCGGGTCAGCGAAATTATTATAGGCCAATACATCTGCTCTTGCATTGTAGTTTTGTTTATCTAAAAGATTGATTAAGTTTTCATCAGCAGTTAACGAGTACTTTTTATCTTTCGCAAAAGTGCAAATATTTGCAAGTCCTCTAATACTCGAATCATCGTAAGTTGGCACTATACCCTTTGGCTGAACAATAGAATTGAACCACCCAAACATCATTTGCCAATGTACATTGTATTTGTAATTTGTGACAGACTCTCTATTCCAAGCGAATATATTTGCTTCAGTATAAACTTTAGTAAATTCCTTGTTGTCAACAAAATTATCATAAGCTACAAAAAAGGGTAACATCAATTCAGCAGCATAGGCAAAATAACCTGGTCCTTCAAAATAGCCGCTGCTTTCTCCATTAATCTCTCTTGCCTGTGTTTTTCGTTTTGAACTGAACATGGTTTGTCTTATGCGGGCATGCGCTTTGGATGCCCAATATTTTGGTTTGTAATTGTGCCTAAATATTCCGGCACCTCTATCGTGCAGAACAACAGAGGCCATTCCTAAAGCTGCCGCACTCCTCAAGGTTAGGTTATTGTTAAGGTAATGGCTAAGCGTAGAGCTTAAACCGGATGCTCTTTTATAAAACGCGCCTACAAAAATTTGTAATTCGTTTTTTGCCCCTGGTAAATAATTATCGGCACCACCGGCACGCAGCAATTCGTATGTAATACACATATTGATAATATCGGCAGCAATATGTTGTTGAATAGCATCCCATGGTTCACTAGATTCAAATTTATTTTCACCCCTTCTGGCATTGCACTTGTATAACATTTCCAATGCTTCGTGTTTTAAAGAATCCCGAAAGGTCGGTGTTAATTCGATTCCGTTGGTATCAATATTCATAAAATAAACAAATGCGGCATTTTTAGCCCATTCTGTGCCTCTGTCAGATTCTATTTCAATACTTCCTTTATCAGGAAGAAGATAAAATGATGACGCAATTTCATTTATTATTTGTTGATAAATATCAAAAATGGGTGATGTTTTACTTCTAATTGCATTTTTCACATATGCAGTATCCTCTTTCAGTGTAGGTCTGTTAAACAAAACCATAGGGGCAGTGGTATTTTGTCCTGGTATTTCATTAATTCCCCAAGCTCCATTTTTATACTGTGCACTAATATTTGTATAACTTGTTGCCAATAAAAGGAGTAGTGTAAATAAGCGTGCTTTCATAGGTCTACTATTTATTTTTGTTTGGAGTATATACTATTTCTAAACACAACCTGAAGAATTCCTTCTGAAATATTGTATTTAATATGGTTGTATTTTGTATGATCATCGTAATATCTAACATCATTAATATTATGATAAACCACCCCATTAATGGTGTCTGTATAGCCACCAAAACCAACGGTTCCTAAACTTTTTGAATAATCTACACCATCAAATCGAATGTTCAGATATGAAACGCCTTGATTGCCTGATGGATGGCTAGCCTGTAAAAAAATTGGTTTTGGAAATGTTAATGAAACATATTTATAAAGCTTCGACTGACACTTTTGAAATTCTTCGGGACACATATCCGGAAACCAACGTTGGTAATAGGTTAAACTGGTATCAATTCCTTGTCCAATAAAAGTATAGACAATTCCGTTAGTTTCATTTTTAAACATCAAAGTATCTAACCCTGTATAAGGGATTTTTTTTAATTCATTTGTACCTACTTTTAAATAAATGGTATCAGGAGGCGGGCAATCCTCAACATCAAAATTTTTGCAAGAAGTATGTGCTGAAAAAATGATAAAAAGAAGAATGAATAAATAAAATAGATTTTTCATCAGTAAAAATTTAGATGGTTAAAAATACTTTCTAGCAGCTTTTTACAGCCGGAATGCTTGAATTTATATGCTTTAAAGCATATGGGTTAAAGTAGAGTTGTTTCATAGTAAGAACTTTACAAAATCTAATTTACACTTTTTCGGCAACACTTGTATGTTAACTTTTGGGGATGTAAAAAATACAAGGCACAAAAAAAGCTGCAAGGCATTTTATTTCTAATTGCATTTTTCACAAATGCAGTATCCTCTTTCAGTGTTGGTCTGTTAAACAAAACCATAGGGGCAGTGGTATTTTGTCCTGGTATTTCATTAATTCCCCAAGCTCCATTTTTATACTGTGCACTAATATTTGTATAACTTGTTGCCAATAAAAGGAGTAGTGTAAATAAGCGTGCTTTCATAGGTCTACTATTTATTTTTGTTTGGAGTATATTTTGTTTTCGTAAATAATTTTTAGAATCCCTTCTTCTGTATTATATTTAATGTGGTTAGTCCAATTATTATCTGCCTCTTTCAAGTTATTAATATTATGATAAACCACCCCATTAATGGTGTCTGTATAGCCACCAAAACCAACGGTTCCTAAATCCATAAAATAGTTTACTCCTTCAAATTGGATGGTTAAATCTGCACTACTCCTTCCTCCATAAGGCATAAAAGCTTGAACATATATTGGATAAAAGAATTCTGTGGATACGTATTTATACTTTTGTGATTTACACTTTTGAAATTCTTCTGGACACATATCCGGAAACCAACGTTGGTCATAGGTTAAACTGGTATCTATTCCCTGCCCAATAAAAGTATATACAATTCCGGTGGCCTCATTTTTAAACATTAGGGTATCGAATCCATGATAAGGAATTTTACCCACCTCAGTAATATCAAAATCATAATATGCAGTATCCGGAGGCGGGCAATCCTCAACGTCAAAATTTTTGCAAGAGGTATGTGCTGAAAAAATGATAAAAAGAAGAATGAATAAATAAAATAGATTTTTCATCAGTAAAAATTTAGATGGTTAAAAATACTTTCTAGCAGCTTTTTACAGCCGGAATGCTTGAATTTATATGC